>JABLTO010023053.1_pt1 | contig 121985 bp, 112 predicted proteins | sample 7160091 | NCBI WGS metagenome assembly JABLTO01 (sample SAMN14651225, study PRJNA627086) | human gut metagenome | isolation source: feces | host: Homo sapiens | reverse complement strand
GTGGAAATATGGTTGTTTAAACCCAAACATCTTTATAGTGATAGAAAAAGGCTCCGAGAAACATGATTTCTCGGAGCGCTTTGTCTACAGTCTGAAGGATGGGATAATTCCCATCCTTTTCACAATCTCATTTTTTTTATAACGGACTCTCAAATGCAATCTGTGAGATAAAGTTGTTTACTTCCTGCTCTGTTGCATCTGTATAGGTAAAGATAAATTCAATCATATAATTGCCAACTTTATGGATACAGTATGTCTGCTGATACTGACTTGTTTTTGATGTCATTGACGCAAACTCCGTTCCGCCGATATCCTGAGTCGTAGGCTCTTCTACCTCATATCCCATATTAAGAGATGTCAGTGAATTGCCAACTGCCTTTAAATACTGCTCCTCTGTGATACTGATTGAATCTGCCTTATCCATATCTTCATAGATGACAGATACACTGGAACTGTTATCAGAAAACAGGATGATGGTATCATACAACGCACCTTCCATAACATCTTCCATTGTTTCAGCGGTATAAGTCTCCTGATTCTCTAAAAAGTCTGTTCCAAGATTCAGTGTCTGGGCAATCTGCTCATCGGTGCAGGCAATCATGTTAGATGCAACCGGGAATGATACGCCAAAGCTCTCATTCTTATACATTCCATCTGCAATAGTACCACGTTTCACATCTGTGATCTTCTTGTCTGTCTTATTAGAATCTTTCTTTTCTGTTTTTTTGTTATCCTTCTTTGTTTCGCTCTTCTTTTCTGTCTTGCTCTCGACAGTTTCTGTTTTTTTGTTATCTTCTGTCTTTTTCTCTTCCTGACCACATCCGGCAAGCTGTATACAAGCTAAAGACATAATAACGAGCATTGCTGCAATTTTCTTTTTCATGTTCCCTCTCCTTTTTGTTATCTTTTGGTATTAAATATCCTTTATTATATTATCATATTTTTCTTTGGACTGCTATCCCTATTTTGAAAATCTTTCGGATTACATGATTTAAAAATTTTTATGATTCCCATTCTACTTTCCGGACTTTAAAGTAATCTGCTGTCTCTGCATTTTCCTTTATACAGACAGAAATTACTCCTTCCGCTAAGAGATACTGTCTGAACACTCCCTCTTTTTCACTCTGTATCTTCCCCTTCTCATCCAGTGTAAATCCAATCATTTCCGGTGGAATGGAAAATCCTTTGCCTGTCATTTTCATATAACTTTCTTTCAATGTCCAAAGGCGCAAAAAATCCAATTCTTTTTGCTCCGACTGTTGCAGCCATTCCCACTCTTTTCGTGTGCAGGTTCTTCGCATGGCATTTTCACGGACTTTTCTCATGCTTTCTGCATCTATCCCTACTTCGCAGTCTGCACATGCAACTGCGATCAGCTCCTGCCCATGACTCAGATTAAAAAAAATCTCATTTTCATTTCCTATATAATAAGGCTTTCCGTTACTTCTCCGCTCTATCATACTTTCTTCATAGGAAATCCCAAAACTGTGCCAAAATCCATAGGTTAAAAGCCGCTTCGATAACTCTTTTTGATTTTCTTCTTTTTTCTTTGTACAATAGTAAATGTGGCAAAAATACGACATATACTCCTTCCCCTCTTTCTCTCTTCTTTGCTTCTATAATATCCTTCTACCATTTTCTGCAAAAAAATAAATCGACTTTTCATCGATTTACTTTTGCAGGAATCTTCTTCACAGATATTCTAAAAAGCTGAGAATGGGACTCGAACCCACGACCTGCTGATTACGAATCAGCTGCTCTACCAACTGAGCCATCCCAGCACGCATTATACAAAAATCATGCTCTACTATTATATATAATACTTTTGAAAAATGCAAGGCTTTTTGTGAGTTTATGAGATTTTTGTTTTTCTGATCTGAATAAGATTTGTTATAGACTACGGCAGAAGTGCCGCCTTATATAAGAAAATATGCTTTGAGGGTATTATAGCATGGTGGGAAGTGGGTTACAACCGGATTTTGTGCAATACGGCTGTCCTTGGATATTTTTATTTTTGTATGCTTCTACTTTTGTATGATGGAAGCGACCTTGGCTATCCCCACGGACATGCTGCGTTTCCTGTTCGTCACCCATGCCTTTTCGCCCATGCTTTGTGTAACTCGCCTTACGGGCTCAAACAAACACAAAACATGAGCGGCAGTGTGCTCCTCACGACGGAAGCCTCGCAACTGTCTGTGGGGATAGCCAAGTTCGCGTACTACATAGAAAATCCTAAAACAACTTCTAAAAAGAATTATATCTGTGGAATTATTCGAGATTTTAGAAATGTTAAGCAACTTGGCCATACTATGTAAGTAACATCCAATACCATACCTACTCTGCACCACTCTACTTGTAGTATTCGCCTGAAAATCTCAACATAGAACTGCTCTCCCCAACCGCATTAGAAAACCTATATCCCAGCGGGTTCCCGACAATTATGAAAAGTTTCTTTTGGGGCTATGGAGATGAAACTCCCGGAAGCGTGGAGCCCTCTGGCGAACACGATTCCTGCTTTGTGGGAGGTTCATTGGAATGTTTAGCACAAGGAAACTTGCAATAATTGTCGGAAACCCGCTGAGCACATACTTTTTTCTAACACGCCCCCTGCTTTCGGGAAAATTTATTTTATTTATCTGAAAATATTGACTTTTCCCACAAACGCGGTATAATAATTCTCGGTTTGTTTATTATTATTAAACATACAATTTACATATAGTGCAACTTTTGATCATGGATACACCCATGATCTTGACATATACATCACAGTAATAATAGAAAAAGGAGTTTATTATGGACATCGGGCACCGCATGAAAGAGCTTCGGGTTCACTATGGACTGACCCAGCAGGAGCTTGCCGATCGTTCTGAGCTGTCTAAGGGATTTATCTCACAGTTAGAACGGAATCTGACTTCTCCTTCTGTTGGAACGCTTTTAGACATTATCCAGTGTCTTGGAACCACACCTGCAGAATTTTTTGCAGATGATGAACCGGAACAGATCGTATTTAAAAAGGAAGATTATTTTACAAAAATAGATGAAAATGAACATTCAAAAATTGAATGGATCGTGCCAAACGCACAGAAAAACGGTATGGAACCTCTACGCGTAACGCTTGCGCCCGGGGGCCGTTCCATGGAGCTGAAACCCAGTGAGGCAGAAGAATTCGGATATGTTTTAAAAGGAGCGATCCGGATCATCCGTGGAACGAAAAGTTATCTTGTAAAATCCGGGGAGTCTTTTTACTTAAAAGGACTGAAACGTCACCACATCGAAGCATACGGTGTCAAAGAGGCTGTATTTATCTGGGTCTCCACGCCACCGAATTTTTAGGAGGATACCATGAGCAAAGACTTTATTACTTTAGAACACATCACGAAATCTTTCGACTCTCAGATGGTATTAGATGACTTAAATCTGACCATTAAAGAAAATGAATTTATGACCCTGCTTGGTCCATCCGGCTGCGGTAAAACCACCACCCTGCGTTTGATCGGCGGTTTTGAGACCCCTGACATTGGAAAAATCTATTTTGACGGTCAGGATATTACTTCACTTGCACCAAACGAAAGAAAATTAAACACTGTATTCCAGAAATATTCTCTTTTTCCACATATGACCATTGCGGAAAATATTGCATTTGGTTTAAAGATCAGCAAGAAAAGCAAGGAATACATCAACGATAAGATCAAATACGCATTAAAATTAGTCAATTTAGACGGCTTTGAAAAACGCTCCGTCGATTCCTTAAGCGGCGGTCAGCAGCAACGTATCGCGATTGCCCGTGCCATCGTAAATGAACCGAAGGTACTGCTCTTAGATGAACCTCTCGGTGCACTGGATTTAAAACTGCGTCAGGATATGCAGTACGAGCTGATCCGTTTAAAAAATGAGCTTGGCATTACTTTTCTCTATGTTACACATGACCAGGAAGAGGCACTTACCATGTCCGATTCCATTGTCGTTATGAATCAGGGATATATCCAGCAGATCGGAACACCAGAGGATATCTACAATGAACCGGTCAACGCCTTTGTTGCCGATTTTATCGGAGAAAGCAATATCATTGATGGAGTTATGATAGAAGACCATCTGGTTGAGATCTTAGATACCAGATTTCCATGCGTTGATGAAGGCTTCGGACAAAACTGTCCGGTTGACGTTGTCATCCGTCCGGAAGATGTGGAACTGGTAGAACCGGAGGAAGGAATTATCGACGGAACCGTCATCTCTATCATATTTAAAGGGGTTCATTACGAAATTGAAGTCCTTGCAAACGGATTTGAATGGCTGGTGCACACAACTAAAATGCATGAGGTCGGCTCTAAAGTGGGAATCCGTGTCATTCCGTTCAATATTCAGATTATGAACAAACCGGAATCCAGTGATGAGGAGGCAGTAGAAGTCGATGCGTAAATTTGGAAAACAACTTTTAGCCGGTCCTTACCTGGTCTGGATCATCGGCTTTATCATCCTTCCGGTCTTTGCCGTTCTTTACTATGCACTGACAAACAGTGCCGGAAGTTTTACAATGGAAAATATCGCGGCGATCGCAGAGCCGGTACATTTAAAAGCATTGTTTTTAGCATTAAAACTGGCTGTGATCTGTACCCTAATCTGCCTGCTGCTCTCCTATCCACTGGCAATGATCTTAAACAATATGAAGATCGAAGAGCACAGCTTTGTGGTCTTTCTCTTTGTACTTCCGATGTGGATGAATTTTATGCTTCGTATTTTAGCATGGCAGATGCTTTTATCGAATAACGGTATTATCAATTCCCTTTTAAAAACGTTAGGTTTTTCTGGGATCAACCTGATGAATACCCCGACCGCTGTCGTATTTGGTATGGTCTATGACTACCTTCCATTTATGATCCTGCCAATCTATAATGCGTTAGTACGCATCCGAAAGGATTTGATTGAGGCAGCCAGAGATTTAGGTGCCGGAAACCTCTTGGTCTTTTTTAAGATCATTCTGCCGCTCTCCCTTTCCGGAGTTTTCAGCGGGATTATTATGGTGTTTGTACCTGCACTGACCTCGTTTGTTATTTCGGATCTTTTAGGCGGCGGCAAAGTACTGTTGATCGGAAATGTCATTGAACAGTCCTTTATGCAGGGCATGGACTGGCATCTTGGTTCAGGGCTCTCCATTGTACTGATGATCTTTGTCATTGCCTCCATGGCATTTATGAACCGACAGGATAAAGAAAATGAAGGAGGAAATGCCGTATGGTAAAAAAAGGAATCGAACGCCTGTATTTGATCATTATTTTCCTCTTTTTGTACCTTCCGATCGCGGTCCTGATCGTACTTTCGTTCAATGACTCAAAATCGCGTGTCCAGTGGGGCGGATTTACACTGCGCTGGTATCAGGAGGTATTTAAAAGCCGGACCATTATGAACGCTTTTTATACAACCATTACCATCACACTGGTTGCTTCTATTGTAGCAACCCTGCTTGGAACACTGGCAGCTATTGGTATCCACAGTATGAAAAGAAGACAGAAAGCACTGATGCTTGGAGCTACCAATATCCCGCTTTTAAATGCGGACATTGTAACCGGTATCTCGTTAATGCTGTTACTGATAAAATTTACAAGACTTGGCATGAACACCGTTTTGATCGCACATATTACTTTTAATATCCCCTATGTCATTCTAAACGTACTGCCAAAACTGAATTCCCTAAGTCCTAACACCTATGAGGCGGCATTGGATTTAGGTGCTTCCAGACCTTATGCATTTTGGAAGATCATCTGGCCTGATATCAAAGGCGGCGTATTCAGCGGATTTTTGATGTCCGTGACCATGTCGTTAGATGATTTTTCCATTACCTATTTTACAAAAGGACCGGGAGTCAATACACTCTCAACCATGATATACACCGAACTCAAAAAAGGGATCAAACCGGAGATGTACGCTCTCTCCACTATTTTATTCCTGATCGCACTACTGTTACTGCTTTTGATGAATTACCGTTCATCCAAAAAAAGCACCGCACTGACAACATAAGGAGGACATTATGAAGAAAAAATTACTGCTGATGGCTGCATGCCTTGGAGCGATGTTCGCATTCACTGCCTGCGGCTCTAAAGATGACGGAAACACACTGACGGTATTAAACTATGGAAAATATATAGAGTCGAGTGTGTTAGATGCCTTTGAAGAAGAAACCGGCATCCATGTCAACTATGAAGAATATGTAAATCCGGAGGAAATGTATACGAAATACAAATCCGGTGCGATCGACTACGATGTGATCTGCACCTCTGATTACATGGTAGAACGCCTGATCAACGAGGGAGAAGCAAAAGAGATTAACTTTGATAAAATTCCTCTTTCTAAAAATTTAGATGATTCTTATTTTGAATTTTCTAAGGCTTTCGACCCGGAAAACAAATATTCCATGCCATACTTCTTTGGAACGGTTGGAATCCTCTATAACAAAAATAAAGTGGATGCCAATGACGTCAAAAGCTGGGATATCCTCTGGAACAAAAAATACAAAGACCAGATCATCATGGAAGACAGTGTGCGCGACACCTTTGTACCGGCACTCAAACGTCTCGGATTTTCCTCTAACTCCACCGATAAAAAAGAGTTAGAAACCGCACTTGACCAGTTAATTGAGCAGAAACCGCTGGTCTACTCCTATCTGGTAGATGAAAGTGCTGACGAAGTGGTCGCAGGCAATGCATCCATGGCACTGGTATACTCCGGCGAAGCTGCCTATGCAGAGTCTTTGAGCAAAGATTTAGACTACAGTGTCCCGGAGGAAGGCTCGAATATGTGGATTGATTCCTGGCTGATTGCAAAGACCTGTAAACATCAGGAAAATGCAGAAAAATTCTTAGACTTCCTCTGCCGCGAGGACATCGCTATGAAGAACTTTGAATATGTATACTATGCAACACCAAATAAAGCGGTCTATGACAAATTAGACAAAGAAACCCAGGAAAATAAGACCATTTTCCCTGATGACGAAACCTTAAACAACTGTGAGATCTTCCGCTACCTGGATGAAGATTCCATTGCACTTTACAACAAACTCTGGAAAGAATTAAAATCCAAATAATTTCTACTTGCATTTTTTGAATTTCCGTGTTACATTAAAATCCACATGAATCTCATGTGGATTTTTTATCTTTGCACTTTCGTGCATATTCCCATTTTATTTCATATCCCGCCTGTTACATTTTTTATTCAGGAGGTTTTTATGACATTTGACACCTTTAAAGAAACGATTGTTTCTGCATTAAGCAATTACTATGGCAGCGACTATACACTGTCTATCCAAAAAATACCAAAAAACAATCAAATTATTTTAGATGGACTGACCATTCAGAAAAAAGGACAGAATATTTCTCCTACGATTTATCTGAACCCATACTTTTCCAAATTTCAGGACGGCATGCCGATGTTTCACATTTTAGAAGAAATCAAAAACACCTATGCCATGCATCATCCCGACGAGAACATTGACATCCGCTTCTTTACAGACTACGAAAATGCCAAAGACCGCATCTGTATGAAGCTGATTCACTACGAAAAAAACAGAGAACTTCTAAAAGAAGTTCCCCATATTCGTTTTCTCGACCTCGCTGTCGTCTTCTATTATCTGATTTATCTAACCCCCGGAGAGCAGGCAACAATCCTCATTTATAACCGGCATTTGCCTTACTGGAATGTCTCGACCGATACCCTGTTTGAGTCTGCAAAAATCAACACCCCAAAGCTGCTCCCTTACTATTTCGATGATATTTTTTCCGTCTTGCAGAATGTTTCCGACTTGTCTGAATTTAGCAAAAACCAGCTCCACCCACTCTATGTTCTGACCAATTCCGAAAAACTCTTTGGTGCAGCCGTAATACTCTATCCAAATCTTTTATCCTCAATAGCGAAGAAAATAAATCACGACTTAATTATTATCCCAAGCAGTCTGCATGAAGTACTTCTGCTTCCGGCTGAACAGGGAGAATCTTCTGAAGAATATTCCTCAATCATTCAGGAGGTCAACCTCTCAGAGCTGTCACCGGAAGAAATTCTGTCTGATCATGCCTACTATTATTCCCGAAAAACAGACTCCATCTGCTGATTACTGCATTTTTAAAAGTTCCTCATAAAGCGTCTCGTAATCTCTTGCAGATGCATTCCATGAAAAATCACATTCCATTGCACGTTTCACAATTCCGTTCCATTCATTTCTATGGTTTACATAAGTATCTTTTGCATAACGAATCATATGCAGCATCTCGTGTGCATTATAATTTGCAAAAGAGAAACCATTTCCTGTCTGCTCGTATTCATTATATGGGCAGACAGTATCCCGAAGCCCTCCTGTCTCACGCACCATCGGAACCGTTCCATAACGCATACTCATCAACTGGCTGAGTCCGCACGGTTCAAACATGGATGGCATTAAAAAGGCATCCGCTCCAGCGTAGATCCGGTGTGCTAAATCTTCGGAATACTGAAGACAGACTCCCATCTGCCGTTCATACTTCCAGGCAAAGTGGCGGAACATATTCTCAAAACGTTCTTCTCCTGTTCCAAGCACTGCAAACTGGATTTTCTTATCCCCTAACAGTTCATCCATCACATAGGCAATCAGATCCATACCCTTTTGCACTGTCATCCTAGATACAATTCCGATCAAAAATGCATCTTCCTCTTTTGGAAGTCCCAGCTCTTCCTGAAGACCTGCCTTATTTGCCGGTTTCATTTTTACCACATTCATCTTATCAAAATGTGTCCCGATACGCTGATCCGTGACCGGATCATACTCATCATAATCAATCCCATTGACAATTCCATACAAATGGTCTGATTTTGCACGAAGCAGACCGTCTAAGCCCTCTCCACCTTCCGGTGTCGTAATTTCCTGCACATAGGATCTGCTTACCGTTGTTACCATGTCGGAATAGACAATCCCGCCCTTTAAATAATTTGCTTCGCCGTATGATTCTAACTGATCCGACATAAAGAATTTAGCCGGCAGTCCCGTAATATCTTTGACTTCGTTGAGCTTCCATCTTCCCTGAAATTTCAGATTGTGGATTGTAAAGACGTTCTTCATCTTCTGATAAAACGGATCCTCTCCATAAAAATATTTTAAAAATACAGGCACCATTCCGGTCTGCCAGTCATGACAGTGTATGATATCTGCCTGAAAATCAATAAATTTCATTGCGGCAATGGCTGCTTTAGAAAAGAATGCAAACTTCTCCACATCTTCATAGATCCGGTTATATGGCTGATCTCCGCCAAAATAGTATTCATTATCTATAAAATAGTAAGTAACCCCTTCGACAACCTTGTGAAATACTCCGACATACTGCTCACGCCATCCGAGAGATATCGAAAAATTTCCCAGATTTTCCAAATCTGCTGTCAGTTTTTCCTCTATGCACAGATATTTCGGGATCATAATACGTACATCATACTTCTTTTTATCAAAATATTTCGGTAAAGAACCGGTTACATCCGCAAGCCCTCCGGTCTTAATAAACGGAACTGCTTCCGATGTTACAAACAAGACTTTTTTCATAAAAAACCTCCAAGTACAATATAATTAATTTTATTATACCGTACCAGGAGGAATTTTTAAAGTTAATCTCAGGAATTGCTCCGATATTCCAATCTGATTTTGTCCGCGATCAGAGCGATAAACTCTGAATTTGTCGGTTTTCCTTTTCCGTTGTTAATGGTGTACCCAAACAGTGCATCGATCGTATCCATTTTTCCTCTGCTCCATGCAACCTCGATTGCATGACGGATGGCTCTCTCTACACGACTTGGCGTAGTCTGAAACTTTTTCGCTATCGTAGGATAGAGAATCTTCGTAATGGAATTTAACATATCAATGTCATTCACAGACATGATAATTGCTTCCCGTAAGTACTGATATCCTTTGATATGTGCCGGAACTCCAATCTCGTGGATAATTGCCGTCACATCAGCCTCTAAGTTACGTTCTTTTAATTCTTCCCGTTTCTCATAAGGCTGTACCTTACGCACCTCGCTTGGACGTGCTACGTTACGGTTTTTGACATCCTTAATCCGACTAATGACCATATCATTGTCGAACGGTTTCATAATATAGTAATCTGCTCCGAGCCGGAATGCATCCTCTGTAATCTTTTCCTGACCAATCGCACTGATCATAATAAATGCCGGGTGCTTTTTGATCGTAGAATCTTTGTTGACTTTTTCCATAACTCCTAAGCCGTCCATCTTTGGCATAACAATATCTAACAGTACAACGTCAGGTTCGGCAGTTTTTATCAATTCGTACGCTTCTACCCCGTCTTTCGCTGTTCCAATCACCTGTAATTCTTCATCACTCCGTACAATATCGCCTAAAAGACGCACCATTCTTTCGTTATCATCTGCAATCGCAATGTTCAGCTTCTCCATGCTGTCCCTCCTGGTAAATTTTTCAAACATGCTGCTATTATATCGTTAGGTTCCCCTAAATTCAATAGTTTTCTAACGTTCTAATTCGACAACCACTGTATTTTAGCGGCTTTTTTGCATATCCGTGTCGGATACTCCTGAATCAACTGTATTATACAGGCAATTCGACACATCTCTTGTCGAAAAATAGCAACTAATTTTTCAAGTCCAATAGAAACAAGCAATTCTCCCCCCTTTTCTGTCATTTTTCCATAGGTTATACGGAAAAACGTTCTACACTTTCTAATAACTCATGTGTATGGTTCATAACTGTATCCAAAACTTCCATGGAATCTTTGACTGCATTGTCAATTTCTTCCGATGTTGCTGATGTCTCCTCGGTAAAGGATGCATTATTTGCAGAAAGTGCATTCAATGTCTCGATGTGACCAACCACATAATCTTTCTGTTGATCGATTTCCTGCATCTTCGCTGCAATATCCTGTACAGTCTCAATACATACATCTAATGCATTCTTCAACTCCTGGAACGTATCCTGTGTTACCGTTAAGGTATCGATCTGTGTCTTGGATGTTGTATTCATGTCTTTCATGATGTCCATACATTTATTTGCATTATCAGTCAGTTCCTCAATAATACCATTGATTTCCTGAACTGTTTCTGCCGACTCTGAAGCTAATTGTCCAATCTCTTCTGCTACTACTGCAAATCCTCTTCCTGCCTCTCCGGCTCTCGCTGCCTCGATCGACGCATTCAGAGAAAGAAGATTGGTCTGTGATGCGATCTGACTGATCAACGTTGCTGCTTCACTGATCTTATTGACGGATTCATTCGTATACTCTGTCTGCTGATACATCACTTCGATGTTACGGATGGTCTGCTGATTTACTTCTAACAGATTCTCCATGCTGGTATAGGAATCCTGTGAGCATTTCTTCATAAAGGATGCATTTTCAGATAAATCCTCGATATCCGCTGTGGTGCTCTGGATATTCTGTGCGATCTTTTCTACGCTTCCGGCTACATCCGTTGTAGACTCTGCCTGCTGCGAAATGTTCTGTGCTACATCGCCCATCGCATTTGTCAGATTTTCAATTGCTTCATTCATAATACTGAAATTATCGACAAACTGCTGTTCTGCTAAATTCAGATGTTCTGATGTCTCGCCGACATGTGATACCAGACCACTGATGCCTCCCTGTGCCACATTCAGCGAATCTGCCAGCACTCCGATCTCATTCGCACTCCGGATCTCAACATTTTGTGTCAGATTTCCTTCAGAAATCCTTCCAACCATTCCCTGCATTTCTAAAAGCTGCTTCTTAATACCGTTTCCGAATTTAAAGCAGGCGATCAGGGATATTACCATAATGACTACACTGATAAAGATATTCTGCATCATCATGCTCTTTTGTCTGTTCTGCAGTGTGACACGGTTCTTCTCAATATTTTTCTCTAAATTATCTACATAATTTCCTGTGGTAATGACCCAGCCCCAAGGCTCAAATTCTTCTGAATAAGCAATCTTTGGTGCAACCGTTTTACCATCTGCTTTTGTAAAGTAGAACTCATTGTATCCGCGGCCGGCTTCTGCCGATTTCATAATGTTCTGAATGATCTTTACACCATTCTGGTCTGTCAGATCGTAACGGTTCGTTCCTTCCTGTTCAGAGAGGATCGGGTGCATCAGCAAGGTATAATCCGTACCGTCAATCCAGAAGTATCCTTCGCCGTCTTCTCCATAACGCGCATTGCGAAGGATTTCCATTGCCTCTTTTTTCGCATCTTTTTCTGACATTTCTCCTGACTGGCTCTTTTCATAAACCATATTGACGACCGTCAGCATTGCTCCGACTTCATCTTTAATCTGTTCTTTATAACCTGATATCACCGCATCTTTATAGTCTGAATTGGTTTTTTTGATCGTTCCCTTCATTCCCGTATAGGTAACAAGATTAACCCCGATGGAGCAAGCTACAATATGGTTGTACATAAAATAATACATGCTGTCCGAATACTTTTAATCGTCATATGTATTTTCCTCTCTTCCCTGATTCCCTTAACGTGTACCGTTGAAATAATTATACACCTATCAGGGAATCACCACAAGAATTTTTAGTAAATTTTCGTCGAATTATGGGATATTTGAATATGTTTCTCATTACGATACTTATTATCTGTTATTTTTACTCGCTTTGTCTTATACCATATGTTTTATTTCTTTATACCATCTGTATAGAACATTTCTGATCATCATTCTATCGTCAATCAGCTCTTAAGTATCCTTTCTCAGTATCGCTAAATACTCCTCATAGGCAAATACTCTATTTCTTGCAGCATTGGTTGTTTCCTGCAAAATCCCAAGTTCTACAAGTTTCCGCACAGCAGCAGCTACCGTATTATAGCTAACCTCTAATTCCTTTGCGGTTCTCTTGATATCAATAATCGGATACTGTTCAATATAGTCAAAAACTGCTCGTAAATTATCTTTGCTCCGAGTTGTCTTTGGAAGTTTTTCTACATTCGTATCATGCAACACAGAAAGCTGACGAATTGCTTCTAAAGAGTCCGATGCTGCTTTACTCACTGCCTCTAAAAAAAATCTTATCCATTGTTCAAAGTTTCCGGTTCTCCTGACTTCACTAATGCGGTCATAATATTCTATCTGGTTCTTTTTCAAAAAATAGGATATATAAATGACTGGTTTTTCAATCAATCTCTGCTCCATCAAATAGAGGAGTATCAAAAGTCTTCCAATTCTTCCGTTGCCATCTAAAAACGGATGTATTGTTTCAAACTGATAGTGAATCAATGCCGCTCTGATCAATGGATCATAATCCACATTCTCATGGATATATTTTTCCAAATCAGACATTGCTGTTTGCATATCTTCTACATTAGGAGGAATATACCTGGCATCTTTTAATGAACAGTTTGCAGGTCCGATCCAGTTTTGAGAATGTCTAAATTCTCCCGGAGTTTTATCCTGTCCACGAACATTTTCCATTAATACTTCATGTATTTCTCTTATTAATCTGCAGCATAAAGGTAATCTTTCTAAACGTTTTAAGGCATACTGTGTTGCTTTCACATAATTAATAACATCAGATACATCAAGATTTGCATTTGCTTCCACTTCCGGATCTAATACATCGTCAAGAGTACACTGCGTTCCCTCTATTTGCGAAGAAATCAACGCTTCTTTTCTAACATACATTGATATAAACAGATCCGCATTAGAAATCAATTGTGATGCTGTATCAAGTTTTACCAGTTGCTTATTTGCATCAACTAAAAGTTTTACAATCTCCCCGTCCATTTCAATTTCAGGTATCGGTGGTAACGGATTAGGTTTAAAAGATTGGTACGTAGCCTCTCCATTTAAATTGTCAACATATATTCCTGCACGCTTCATACATTTTTCACCTCTTTTTGAAATAACTACACTTATTATAGCTCTTTTATTTCAAAAAGTCATTGGTTTTTGAAATATACTATAGTAAACAATACGTTTTATTTCAAAAACTATTTTCTTATCCCTGCTCCAACATCTCTTCAATAAAGATCCCATATCCTTTCGATGCATCCTGCACAAACACATGGGTCACCGCTCCGATGATCTTTCCGTTCTGCACGATCGGGCTGCCGCTCATCCCCTGTACGATTCCTCCGGTCAGGGCGCACAGTTCCTGATCCTTTACCACAAACCGGATTCCTTTGTTCGTTTCTCTCGCATTAAAATTTGTCTGGGTAATCTCAATATCGTAGCTTTTCCGCTCCCCTTCTAAAGTACAGATGATCTCCGCCTTTCCAAGCTGTACTTCCTGCTTAAATCCCACAGGAATCTGCTGTTCAGAGGTCAGTTCTTCCGGGATACCGTCTAACTTTCCATAAACTCCGGCTTTTGTATTCTTTTTGACATCTCCTAAACAATAACGACTGCTGTAATTGATGATGCCGGTCAGTTCTCCGGGAGTCCCGCGTTTTCCTTTGATGATCCCGATGATATCTGTCTGATATAACAGGCCTTTTTCCATATCGATAAGCGTACTGGTGTCTGCATCGCTGACGCCATGACCAAGTGCGCCGTAATTCCCTGCCGTATCGGTATAGGTTAAAGTACCGACTCCTGCTAGATCATCACGCACCCATACGCCGATCTTATAGGCTTTTTCCTGTGTCATCACGGCCTCCATGGCTACCTCGATCCGTTCTCCATTGCGCTCTATCCCAAATGCCATGGGCTGATCACCATATTCATGAACCCGGTCTAATAACTCTTCTTTTGTAGATACCTTTTCACCGTTCACACTACAGATATAATCTCCGCTTTTTAATAAATACTTTGCCGGTTCTACCGTCTCTCCTGACATTCCGTTGACCGGACTTGTCCCTATGACCAGTATTCCTTTAGTCTTTACATAGATGCCTACAGGCATTCCTCCGGGGATCAGATATTTTTCTCCACGCTCCTGTACATAGATATCCTTGATCGGGATCACACCAAAGAGCCGGCAGCTTAGCGTATAGCTGCCGGTTTTTTGACTGTTCCCTAACCCACTCCGTCCAAACACCATGGATGCCAGAGTGACCGGTTCCTCTTCTTTTTGCTCCATAGACAAAGGAATTTCCGTATGAAGCTGCAGCGTCTCACCCGGACGCACACTCACTTCATCGGGAATTTTATTTTGTAAAAACAGATATCCAAAACACAGGACAAAAACCAGAATTCCCGTACCAAACTTTTTTTTCATTATCATCACATCCTTAAATTCTATTATGTGATGATTTTTTCTGTTTCAAACTAGGATTTTTTTGTTTTTGCTGCTAATTCTTTCATTTCTTTTGCATTTTCTAAAACGGTTTCCGTAATACTGACACCGCCAAGCATCCTTGCTAACTCCGCAACGCTCTCTTCCTGCGGCAGCCTGTGGATCTTTGAGGTTGTCCTGCCGGATTCCACGGTTTTCTCGATCAGAAAATGCGTATCTGCCATAGCTGCGATCTGAGGCAGGTGTGTAATACAGATGACCTGATGATTTCTTCCGATCAGATCCATCTTTTCCGAAACCTTCTGCGCCGTTCTTCCACTGATCCCGGTATCTATTTCGTCAAAAATCAAAGTCTCGATCTCGTCATTGTTTGCAAGCACTGTCTTTAATGCCAGCATGATCCTTGAAAGTTCACCGCCCGAAGCGATCTTACCGAGTGGCTTTGGCGTTTCTCCCGGATTTGTGGATATCAGGAACTCCACTTCATCGTATCCATTCGATGTAAAATGTGTGGTCTGTTCAAATTCCATCGACAGATCCACAGTCTCAAAATTCAGATCCAAAAGGTGTTCTGTGACCTGCCTGCACAGTTCTTTCGCATATTTTTTACGGATCTTAGAAAGCTTTTTACTTGCCTTTTCTAACGCCTCTTCGGATGCCTTCTTTTGTTCTTTTAACTGATTTAAGTATGCATCATAATCTAAAAGTTCGTCCCTGCGTTGGATTTTTTCCTCCTTCGCTTCTAATACTTTTTCAATCGTATCACCATACTTGGATTTCAAATGATTCAGTTCATCTAAACGCTTCTCTGTTTCGTAAAAATCCTCTTCCTCAAACTCTAATCCTGACAGATAAGAGGACATATCCCGGTTAAAATCATTCAACAGCCCGTCTAACTGCTCTAACTGCTCTTCTAACGGCTGCAGCTCAGCGTCACAGGAAGTCACTGCTGAAATCTCTCGGAGTGCTCTTCCGATCTGATCCGATGCACTTTCACCGTTCTCTGAGGTCAGGCGGTAAGCCGCTCCACATGCTTCCGCAATCTTTTTGCCGTTCAGCATTTTGCGGTAAGTCTTCTCTAACTCCTCGTCCTCTCCTTCCCGCAGGCAGGCATCCTCTAATTCCTGAATTTCAAACTCTAAAAATGAGAGTTCCCGTTGCTGCTGCTCTTTATTAATATCTTTTTCTTCTAATTCTTTTAAAATAGAAGAATATTCCTCATAACGCTTCTTTACCTCTGCCTTTACTTCCTGCGTTTCTTCTTTTGCATAATCGTCAAGCAGTGCTAACTGCATCTTTTTTCCGGTCAGAGACTGATGCTCATGCTGTCCATGAATGTCAATTAAAAGTTGTGCCGCCTCTTTGACTTTTGCTGCGGATATACTCTCGGAGTTGATCTTTGCAACACTTCTTCCCCCGGTGATCTTACGGCTCATAATGACCATACCGTCCTCCGGAAAAATATCCATTTCCTGCAATCTGCGGATGGTATCTTCGCTCTTTACCTCAAAGATCAGTTCCACTAAAGCATAATCCGCACCTTCTTTGATCATCTCCTTTGGCACCTTCTGACCAAGTGCCATATTAATTGAACCGATGATCAATGATTTTCCGGCGCCTGTTTCTCCGGTTAAAATGTTTAACCCTTCCTCAAATTCTACTTCCATCTCGTCGATCAGGGCGAGATTTTTTACATGCAGATTTCGTAACATCCTATCTCCTTCTACTCCCTCACGATCCTGTAGCTGTTTATTTTCCTACCATTTTTCTCAAACGATCCATCAACTGGATATTTTCCTCTACGGAACGGACTGCACACATGATCGTGTCATCTCCGGCAATCGTACCTACAATCTCGTGAAAATTTAATGCATCTAATGCTGCTGCGACTGCCATTGCCATTCCGGACACCGTACGGACCACTAAAATATTCTGTGCCATGTCCATGGATGCAAATCCATCCTTTAACACACGGATATATTTCTGGGACAGATCCTCAGCCGGCTCTGTCAGTGCTGCATATTTCTGTTTTCCGTTGCTCATTGCAACTTTTGTCAGTTTCAATTCGCGGATATCTCTCGATACGGTTGCTTGTGTTACCTGAAAGCCCTCCCGCTCAAGTCTGTCTGACAGTTCTTCCTGTGTCTCCACCTCATTTTTTCTGATAATCTCTAGAATTTTTGCATGTCTTTCTGATTTCACTTCTTTTCCTCCAAGATTCTATATACACGTCTGCATTTTTTTACTGAGTATCTCTAAAAAGCTCAATTTGCTCAATTTCAAAATATTCGTAGCCTGCTCCGCTTTTTTGATCACGATCTTATCGCCAAACCCTAATTTGATCGGATAATCTCCGTCAAAGCTGACCTCTGCACTGTCATCGGTCTCATGGTTTCTGGCACTGATCTCAATCTCAATCTCATCATCGGCGCTCAACACAATACTCTTTGCATTCAGGCTGTGGGAATTGATCGGTGTCACTAAAAGCAGTTTTGCCTTCGGGTCAACGATCGGTCCGCCTGCGGACATATTGTACGCTGTCGAACCGGAAGGTGTCGCTACAATGATCCCGTCTCCTACATATGTATTGAGATATTCTCCATTGACACGGATGATCAGCGTCTTAACCGATGGATTGGTGCCTCTGTGGATGATAATATCATTGAATGCGGCACGGCTTTTCTGCTCTTTTCCATCGATGACGCAATAACCCTCTAACATCATGCGCCGCTCGATCATGTAATGCTCCTGCATGATCTCATCAATGGCTGCACGGATGTTGCTTCTCTCCACCTCACAGAGATATCCAAGTGTTCCAAGATTGACCCCTAACATTGGGATATTCCAGTGATACAGATCCCTCGCTGCACGGATCAGCGTTCCATCACCGCCTAAAACAAGGATACACTCTACACCCTCCGGTATCTGCTTTGGATTGATCTGCTCCACCCGCTCTTTATTCCCGCTGCTGTAATAGCAAAGACAGGTTCCGCCTTTTTGTTCGATATAGTCTTTGACTTCTTTCGTAAAGCTCTTTTTTTCATCTTTTTGAATATTCGTAATTGTTAAAAAATGTTTCATGTCCGATCCAATTCTCCATGTGCAGCTTCTACGACCGCCTCGGCATTTACTTCTGCACTATTTTCCCCTTCCTGACTTTTTTTCAGGTGAACCAGATATTCAATATTTCCCTCCGGTCCCTTAATCGGTGAATATTCTAGATCCAGAATGGAAAATCCTAAATCCATCGCTGTTTGTAAGACAGTCTGAATGACTTCTAAATGCACTTTAGGGTCTCGCACAACACCCTTTTTCCCTACTTTTTCTCTTCCTGCTTCAAACTGCGGCTTGATCAGACAGACCATCTCTCCACCGTCTTTTAACAGTTCTCTTGCCGTAGGCAGTACCTTAGATAGAGAAATAAAGGATACATCCACCGAAGCAAAATCCAGTGGTTCCCCAATATCCTCCGGTGTCACATAACGGATATTTGTCTTTTCCATACAGACCACCCGTTCATCGGTTCGCAGTTTCCATGCAAACTGTCCATATCCGACATCGACCGCATAGACTTTGCTTGCACCGTTTTGCAGCATACAATCCGTAAAACCGCCGGTGGAAGCCCCGATGTCCATACAGACTTTGTTCTGTAACTCAATGTCAAAATGGTTCATTGCCTTTTCTAATTTCAAGCCGCCTCTGCTGACATATTTTAAAGTATTTCCTTTGATCTCAATCTTTGCATTTTCCGGTATGGAAGTGCCTGCTTTATCTTCTCTCTGGTTTTCCACAAAGACATTTCCCTCCATGATCATTGCCTTTGCTTTTTCTCTCGAAGGAGCAAGCCCTCTTTTGACCAGTAATATATCTAATCGTTCTTTCATTTCAGCCCCACATATTCTGCTATAATTCTTTTCACTACGGATTCCGCATCAATACCAACCTCCTGATAGAGGATATTGACATTGCCGTGTTCCACATACTCATCCGAAATTGCAATATTTAAAAGACGGACATCCAGACTGCATTCCTCTAAATAGTCCATGACCTGTTCTCCGAAACCGCCGCTTTTTACATTCTCTTCTAACGTCACTAAAAGTCGGTGCTCTTTTGCCGTTCTTGTAAGCATTTCATAGTCTAACGGCTTTGCAAACCTTGCATTGATGAGTGAACAGTGATACCCACGTTCCTTTAACATCTCTCTTACCTTAACCGCAGTCTTTACCATACTGCCAAAGGCGATCAGACAGATTTCTTCTTCGTCATACAGTGTCTCACTCTTGCCTAAGACGATCGGTGCCCGCATCTTTGCAAGTCCGTCATAGGCTTCACCTCTTGGATAACGGATGGCGATCGGACCGTCAAAATCCACGGCAAATTTTACCATATCGGAAAATTCCCATTTATTCTTCGGTGCCATTAAGGTCATATTCGGGATCGTACACAAAAACGAGATGTCAAAAATTCCCTGATGTGTCTCTCCATCACTTCCGACTAACCCCGCCCGGTCGATCGCTATGATAACATGCAGATTCTGGATACAGACATCGTGCAGAATCTGGTCATATGCCCTTTGTAAAAATGAAGAGTAGACTGCTACCACGGGAATCATTCCGCCTGCTGCCAGCCCTGCCGCAAAGGTTACGGCATGTTCCTCTGCAATTCCCACATCAAAAAAACGCTCCGGGAACATATTGTGGAATCTTTTCAGTCCCGTACCTGTCTCCATGGCTGCTGTAATGGCAACCACATTTTCATTGCGGTCCCCTAACTTTCGCATGACGGTAGAAAAGATATCGGTATAGGCGGCCTTTTCTTTTTTGTTGCTTGGCAGTCCTGTCTCAATATCAAAAGGCTCTGCACCGTGGAATCTGGCAGGATGACGCTCTGCCGGCAGATACCCTCTGCCCTTTTGTGTCAGACAGTGTACCATGACCGGTCCGTCTACCTTTGATGCGTCCTTAAAGACTCTTACCATTTCTTCGATATTATGCCCATCCACAGGACCTAAATAGGTAATTCCCATATTTTCATAGATCATTCCGGGGATCACTAACTGCTTGATACCACTCTTTGCCCTGCGTACCTGCTCGACCATCCAGTCGCCATAGACCGGGATCTTTGCTAAGGAATTCATCACTCCTTCTTTTAAATCATGGTAACTCTCCGCTGTCCGAAGTCTGTTCAGATGGTTCGACAGCCCACCGACATTTTCGGAAATGGACATATTATTATCATTCAATACAATGATAAAATTCTTCTCTAATCTGGTCGCATTGTTCAGTGCTTCAAACGCCATGCCACCGGTCAACGCTCCATCTCCTATGACAGAGACCACCTTATAGTTCTTCTTCCGGATATCCCTTGCATGTGCATAGCCGAGTCCTGCGGAAATAGAGGTAGAACTATGACCTGTTCCAAACGCATCGCAATCACTCTCACGTCTTTTGGGAAATCCGCTCATGCCACCATATTTACGCAAGCCCTCAAAGCCTTCCCGTCTTCCGGTCAGGATCTTATGCGTATAAGACTGATGGCCCACATCCCAGATGATCTTATCCTCCGGCAGTTGAAACGCTAAATGCAATGCCATTGTCAGTTCCACCACACCTAAATTAGATGCCAGATGTCCTCCGGTTTTTGATATTTTTTCAATCAAAAATTCCCGGATCTCTCCGGCTAATATTTCTAATTCCTGTGGATTCAGTTTTTTTATATCATTTGCCTGCTCTATCTTCTCTAGTACCATGCATAAGCACCTCTAACTTCTCCGATCAATCAGCTCTTCGATTAATTCATATAAGAATTCATTTCGTACCGGAAGGCTCTTTAAACGGTCAATGGCAGATTCTGAATAACGCTTCACATCTTCTTTTGCCTTTTCAAGGCCCTCTAATGCCACATAAGTATTCTTATGATTCTTTTCATCGGATCCTACCGGTTTTCCCAACTCATCGGTATTTCCCGTAACATCTAAAATATCATCCCGTATCTGGAATGCCAGTCCTAACTCACGCGCTGCTAATTCCACGGTACGCTGCTGCTGCTCACTTGCACCTGCTAACACCGCTCCGATCAGCATTGCGGATTCTAAGAGTGCCGAAGTCTTATGGATATGGATAAACTTAAGGGTATCTGCATCAATCTCTTTTCCTTCGGATTCCACATCTACCACCTGACCGCCGATCATTCCATAGACCCCTGCTTTGGATGCAAGGATCATAAATGCTTTTCCGATCGCCGGATTTCCCTCGTCTAAAACAAATGCCGAGGCTGCTGTTTCAAATGCGTAGTTTAACAATGCATCGCCTGCTAAGATCGCCATTGCCTCACCATATACCACATGCGTCGTCTTTCTTCCACGACGGTATTCATCGTTATCCATTGCCGGCAGATCATCGTGAATCAGTGAATATGTGTGGATCATCTCTATGGCTGCCATAAACGGTTCAATGACCTTTGATGTGCCGCCAAACATACGGTATGTCTCAAGCATCAGCATCGGACGAAGTCGTTTTCCTCCTGCGGATACACTGTAATTCATTGCTTCTAATACGGTTTTCTGATAACCTTCCTCTTTTGGAAGAAAGGATGTCACAATCTGCTCAACTTCTTTTTTTCTATCCATAGTCCCTCTTAAAACTCCTCCAATTCTCCCTGTTCATTCATTTTCAACATCTTTTTTTCTACTGCATCAATTTTCTGATTGCAGTTTTTTAATATTTTCATTCCCTGCTCATACAGGGCAAACGAATCTTCTAACGAGACTTCTGTATCCTGCATCTTTTCGATAATTTCTTCGAGTCCGGAAAAACACTCCTCTAATGTCAGTTCTTCTCCCATCTTATCTGCTCCTTTATGCCTGTCACTTTTGCAAGTACCGCTCCATCCGTTACCCGGATCACTATGTCTTCTCCGGGCTGTACATCCTTCGTACTGCGGATATTTCTGCCTGCATCATTGACTGCTACCGAATAGCCCTGCATCAGCTTCTTTGCCGGGGAAAGTCCGTCTAAGGTTCCTGCAAAAATCTCCATCTGATGCCTTGCTTCTATGATCTGCTGCTTCATCTGCTGTCTCAGACGTTCTTCTAAATCCGCGGCATACTGCCTTTTGGTATGGATTCTGCTCTGCGGACTCAAAAGCAAAAGCTGCCTTTTTAAATACTCCTGTTTTTGTTTACGGATATCCAGTTTTGCCTTCATCAGACGGTTCATCTGCATCCGGTACTGTCCGATGTTTCCGTAAAAATCCTGAATATCAAATACTGCAAGTTCTGCTGCTGCCGATGGTGTCGGTGCACGCAGATCCGCCACATAATCTGCGATCGTGGTATCGGTCTCATGCCCTACTGCTGATATCACAGGAATCGAACAATCAAAAATTGCCCTTGCCACGATTTCTTCATTAAATGCCCACAGATCTTCGATCGAACCTCCGCCACGTCCTACGATCAGGAGATCCGGATGTAACTGCTCCATGGCATGGATACCGTTTACAATACTCTGTGCCGCTCCTTCGCCCTGCACCAGTGCCGGATAAAGGATCAGCTGGACATAGGGATTCCTTCGCTGTGCAATATTGTTAATATCCCGCACTGCCGCTCCTGTCGGTGCGGTTACGATCCCGATGGTCTTTGCATATTTTGGAATATCCTGTTTGTATTCCTTAGCAAACATTCCCATCTCTTCTAACTCTTTTTTTAAGGCTTCATATTTCAGATAGAGATCTCCTGCTCCTGCAAGTGTGATCTCCCTTGCATAAAGCTGGTATTTACCATCTCTTTCATAGACTTCGATCGAACCGGTAACAACAACGTTGTCCCCCTCTTTCATATGAAATGTCAGACCTCTTCGATTTCCTGCAAACATCACTGCCTGAATTATTCCACTGCTATCCTTTAATGTAAAATAAATATGTCCCGAAGAGTGATACTTGCAATTACTGATCTCTCCGGACACGGAAATCTGCCGCAGCATGAAATCCTGTGCAAACATATTTTTAACATAGGCATTGACCTGTCCTACAGAATACACATTTCTTCTCATACAAATTTTGCCAATACTCCATTAATAAATGCCGGTGAACTGTCTGCACCGTACTTCTTTGCTAATTCTACTGCCTCATTGATCGCTACGCCTGCCGGAATATCCTCATCGTACTGAATCTCATAAACGGCTAAGCGGATCAGCGATAACTCCACCTTTGCCATACGGCTTGTCTTCCAGCCTTTGGCTTTTTCATTGACGGAAGCATCGATCTCTTCTAAATGTTCCACAATATTCTCATACTTATTCCGTATATATTCGCTGTCTTCCTTACTGATTTCTTCCTCTTCTTCTAAAAAAAGCTGCATCTGTTCTTCCATTTCCATTCCTTCATGGAATTCGATACGAAACAGCATTTTAAAAATCTGCTCTCTTAATTCTCTTCTGCTCACTTGTCTTCCTCTCGCTTCTTCCAGTTTTCCTATACAGTGAAAAGGGATGCCCTTTTGGACACCCCCTATTATACAACACCTGCCGCTATTTAAAAAGCATTATTTGCTATTTTCCATATCCACACTTGCGATACGGATATTTACTTCTAACACCTGTAATCCTGTCATATTCTCGATCGCAGCCTTCACTCTCTCCTGAACCCGGTTCGATACTTCCGGAATGGAATAACCATAGGCGATGTTCAAAGAAAGATTTACCTCGACAGAGTCATCCGTCACCTCAACCTTGACTCCTTTTGAAAGGTTCTTCATACCCAGCTTGCTGACTAATTCATTGGTAATATTTCCTGCCATAGAGCTGACGCCTTCTACTTCCGTAGCTGCCAGACCTGCGATGATCGCTACAACTTCGCCGGCAACATGCACTGTACCGGATTTATCTTCTTTTATGCTAAAACTCTGTCTGTCTTCTGCCATTACACTACCTCCAATATCTAATATGAACCTATTATAGCAGATTATTCCTGTTTTGGGAACTAATTTTTATTTGTCTGCCTGTATTATCGCCCCGTATCAGGTGATGTGGGGATATTTATGTGGGGCGCTTTATCGGCTGAGCGAGGCGGACACAAGGCCGCCCAGCCAATAAAGCACGTCAGAAAGTTGCACCGACAACAGACAGCATTACCTTACCTCCTGCTCTACGCAAATGACCAAAATAAAATTTATATCAAATGCATCGTATGAATAGATATCTCATTGATACAATACTGTGATCCTGTCACTGTTTTGGCAGTCGGCACAGATCAGATATTCCGGGTTTCTTTTTGTGCAATGGAAATGAAACTCAGGGAATCGTGAAGCCCTCTGGCGCACACGATTTCCGCTTTCAGAGGTTCATTGGAATGGTCTGCACAAGGAAACCCGGAATATCTGATCTGTGCCGACGTCCCATAGCCCCATAACACTCTCCACTGGCATCATACGATATTTACCCCATCATAAATTTAAATTTTATTTTCTCTCCTCTATCAGCATCGCCCGCAATATCCCCGGTGTCTCATACTCCCGTTTTCCTGCTCCCATACCTATCTGCAGGATCCGATAAGCCTCCGGCAGTTCTTCCCCTGTACGGATGGCTGCCACGATGGCTGCACCTGTCGGTGTGACCAGTTCTCCCTGCACTTGCAGGCGGTGTATTGCAATTCCATAAGTACGGATGATCTGCGTCACCGCCGGTACCGGAATTGGGAGGATTCCATGCTGACAGCAGACCGTTCCCTGTCCTTCACTGAGCATTGGTACGATTACTTCTTCGACCTGCAGACTGTCTAAGCAGACCGCCGCCGCAACGATGTCTACGATCGAATCCACTGCCCCGACTTCATGAAAGTGTACCTGTTCCATGCTCTCGCCATGCACCTTCGCTTCCGCCTCTGCTAACACGGTAAATATCCGCTCTGCTATTTGTTTTGCATGTTCACTCATGTCTGCGGCTTCTATAATTTCGCATATCTGCTTTAAATTTCTATGCTCATGTTTATATGCGTGTCCTGCTTCCTGCGTCTGTTCTTTTGTCTCGTTCCGGTGTTCCTTGGTATATGCTCCATGCAGATACTCCATATCATGGTCATGATTTTCATGTTGTTCATCTAAAAGCACTGCAAAATCACAAGCATCCAGCCCTGATTTTTTCACATGGGAAATGCAGGTGTGAAATCCTTTGACCGGAAGACTAGCAAGTGCCTGCTCTAACTTTTTTTCGTCTGCTCCTAAATCTAACAGTGATCCCACAAACATATCGCCGCTGATCCCAAACGTACACTCTAGATACAATGTTTTACTCATGCTGTTCTCCTACTAACCTGTTGATCTGTGATGCCATATAGCCGGCACCATAACCATTGTCGATATTGACCACTGCCACCCCGTTCGCGCAGGAATTGATCATGGTCAGGAGTGCCGAAACCCCGTGAAAACTTGCACCATAGCCCACCGATGTCGGAACTGCAATGACCGGTTTATCCACCAAGCCGCCAAGAACGCTTGCTAATGCGCCCTCCATTCCTGCCACCGCAACAATGCAGTTTGCACTTTGGATCGCATCCAGATTTGCCAGCATCCTGTGTATCCCACAGACTCCTATATCATAGATACGTTCCACATAATTTCCAAAATACTCTGCTGTCAGTGCCGCTTCCTCTGCTACGAAAATATCTGCTGTTCCCGCACTGCATACCACGATTTTTCCCATATGCGGCTTGTCATTCTTTTCAATTCGGATGATACGGGAAGTCTCATCATAAACGGTCTGTGGAAACCGTTCCTTTGCTGCTAAATACTGTTCCTTCGATGCCCTTGTTCCAAATACCTCACCATTTTCCCGATAAAGGTGCGTAAAAATCTCTAAAAAATGCTCCGTCGACTTTCCCTCACAGTAAATCACTTCCGCATGTCCGGTCCTGAGTTTCCGATGAGTATCTAACTTCGCATATCCTAATTCTTCAAATGGCTCTTTTCGCAAATACTGTTTTGCTTCCTCTATGGAAAGCGTTCCTGCTTTTACCTGTTCTAATAACTCCTGTATTTCCATGTCACTGCTCCATATCTATTATGCTACCTGTCTGTTTTAAAAATCCTGTGTTTTCTATTCCAGACTTTTCTAACCACACGACTCTGTTTCTCATGCAATTTCGTTTATCTTCAGAACTTCAATTCAGAGAGCAAAAGTGTGCTTCGCACAAAACCGGGACTGCTTTTGTGACTTCGGGAGAAAATTAGTAAATCTTAGTCTGGCTGTTCATGTATAGTGTTTTGCTGCCATGGACGGCAACAAAAGTCTTAACGCCCCATGGACGGGGCGTTTAAGACGTACACGTCACTCCATCACAGCCTGACTCAGACAGACTTAAATTTTCTTATTTTCGTACAACGGAACAAAACAGATCCGGCTTTGTGCAAGTTGCTGATCTAAAGAAACCGCCCTTTGCCCCTAATCTCTATCGGAAACAAAAAGCAGCAGACGCTTTCACATCCACTGCTCTGTATGATCCTTTACCGCGAAAGCGCATTTACTTTCTTGTATTCTTTAAGAATGCCGGAATCTGGATATCTTTTTCCGGTACATTGCTGACCGGTTTTGCCGGCTTCTTGATTCCGCTTAAGGTACTTGTTGTATTCTGTACCGGCACGGAGTTCTGCATCGGCATGGAATTCTGCACCGGTGTCGGTGTTACCTGTGGTCTTGCCGTAAAACTCTGTGCAGTCGGTCTTGCGGTTGGTGTTGATGTTGTCTGATATTTTAAATCCGGCATAATCTTATTACCTGTCGGCTTTGTCTCAAGTCCTGTTGCAATAACTGTAATCGTTGCCTCATCTGTCATTGTCTCATCATATTTTGCACCAAAGATAATATTTGCATTATCTCCTGCTAAATCCTGAACATAGCTTGCCGCATCATTTGCATCCATCAGGGAAATATCTCCTGAAATATTAATGATCACATGGGATGCTCCGGTAATGGTTGTCTCTAACAGCGGGCTTGCTACTGCTAACTTAACAGCTTCAATTGCCTTCTCATCACCTTTTGCAGAACCGATACCGATATGTGCCATGCCCTTATCACGCATAACGGTCTGAACATCTGCAAAGTCCAAATTAATCAATGCAGGAAGATTGATTAAGTCTGTGATTCCCTGAACTGACTGCTGTAAAACCTCGTCTGCCTTCTTCAATGCATCCGGCATCGTAGTCCTGCGGTCTACAATCTCTAATAATTTATCATTCGGAATGACGATCAGTGTATCCACTGCCTCTTTTAACTTCTCAATTCCGGAAAGTGCATTGACCATACGCGCTTTTGCCTCAAATTTAAAAGGCTTTGTTACAACACCAACGGTCAGAATGTCCATTTCTTTTGCGATCTTCGCTACAACAGGAGCTGCTCCGGTTCCTGTTCCACCGCCCATGCCACAGGTTACGAATACCATATCCGCACCTTTGATCGCGTTCGTTAAATCCTCCACACTCTCTTCTGCCGCTTTTTCACCGATTTCCGGCTGTGCTCCGGCTCCGAGACCTTTGGTCAGCTTCTCTCCGATCTGGATCAGTGTCGGTGCTTTACATAACATCAAAGCCTGCTTGTCCGTATTGACTCCAATGAACTCTACCCCACCGATATTCTCATCAATCATTCTATTTACAGCATTATTTCCAGCTCCTCCTACACCAATTACAATAATTTTTGCACTGGAATCTGCTTCTGTCGTCATAATCTCTAACAAGGTTCTTCCTCCTTTTTCCTTTCTGGGATTTATCTAAATAAAATGAAACTATCTCTCTTCGTATGTAACGATTCCCATTCGGAATATACACATACAAATATAATATAATTTTTCGTTGAATTAATCAACTACAAATTCTATTTTTTTATTACTATTTTTTTACTGCACTGGCAGTTCTCCATTTTAGGAACCATTACTCTTTTCAAATGGCACATCCGTATTTTCCTCTGACCAGTTTTCCATATGAAGCGTACCGCTCATATCCTTTAACTGTGGAAATATGACGGAAAGTGTTTCCATTTTTGCACTCAGATTCTGACTATTTCCCATATTTACGGTAACTTTTTCATATTCTAACATAATATTGGAATATTCATCACAATGGATTGTCTGCGGCATCATTTTATATTTGCTAAGCCCCTGTGTCAGACTGAGCATTGCTTTTAACAAGGACTTCTTCTTAACGGGAATTTTTTCGCCAACCGAAACTTTACTGCATTCTAATCCGGTCACTTCCATCATTCCTTCTAACTTCCTTGAAGAAGTCTCCACCACTACACCGTCTTTGTTAAAATAGGCATTCTGCCCCATTGCCGGGACATAGAGATAACCGGCAATCTTTTTTTCTCTGACTTTGATACTCAAACTATGCGGACCTTTGATGCGCACCTCCGGCTGCTGTAAAAACGGCATTTCCTCCGCATCCTTAAATTTGTATTTTAAAAATACATACAGGGTATTCCACGAGTAGTCATCATTTAATACCCATTGGCGGATGGTTTCATCCGGATACAGATCCGTTCCCTCTACCTGCACCTGTTTCACGGTAAAACCCTTATACGCAACCACTCCAAGCGCAGCTAATAATATAAGGATGATCAGTATCAGCAGGAAATTTATTCTTTTTTCGCCTTTTTCGCTCTTCTCTCTTTTTCTCATAAATCCTCCGGTCCATCTAACCGGATTCCTCTTGACACACTAAGTGCCAATCCCATCTCGGAAAGCAGAAACAGAACCGATGTACCTCCATAACTGATAAACGGCAGTGTAATACCTGTATTTGGAATAGAATTTGTTACAACTGCGATATTTAAAATAACCTGAATGGAAATATGTGCCATGATACCTACCACAAGCAGTGCTCCATACAGATCCGGAGCATTATTGGCAATGACCATAAATCTCCACAGCATCAGTAAAAACAAAAGAATGACACAGACTGCACCAAACAGTCCTAACTCTTCGCAAATGATGGAAAAGATCATATCATTCTGTGCTTCCGGCAAGAATCCGAGCTTTTGCATACTCTCACCGAGACCTTTTCCAAACAGTTTACCGGAACCGATCGCATAGAGCCCCTGTAATGTCTGGTAACCCTTTTCGTAATCCTCCGGGTTCAGCCAGATCTTGATACGCTCTGCACGGTATCTCTCTAAATAGATAAAGATACTTCCAAACGCGATTCCGAGTCCTCCTAACGCGAAAAACTGTGCATATTTCGGACTTGCCACAAAGGACATCACAACGGCAATCCCCAACAGAATGATTGCCGTACTTAGGTTGTTATATGCAATGACACCGACGATCGGCACTACGATCAGAAGTACCTTGATCACCGTCTGAAACTTTTTCATCTGCTTGGGCATGCGGCTGATCAGCACCGCTAAGAACAGTATGACCGCTATCTTTGCAAACTCTGACGGCTGAAAAGACAATGGTCCTAATTTCAGCCACCTCTTTTGTCCATTATATTCCTGACCAACAAAAATAACTGCTGTACACAGTAACAGTGCCACTATGTAAGCCACTCCCGCAAAACGCATCCATACATGATAATCAATCCTCGATATCAGATACATTGCCATGAATCCGAGGCTTGTTGCAAACAACTGCTTTTTCACATAATATGCACTGTCGTCGAATTTTAACTGCCCATCGTAAGAACTGGTCGAATAGAGCATGACCAGTCCGAAACAGACCAGAAAAATAATGATAAACAACAGACTGTAATCAAAATATCTTGTCGGTTTGCTGCCGGTTCGTTCCCGCTTCTTACCCATGCATTACTCCTTTAGATTTCTTGCATATTCCTTGAATTTTTCTCCACGCTGTTCGTAATTGTCAAACATTCCCCAGCTTGCACATGCCGGAGACAGCAAAATCGCATCTCCTTCTACAGCATTCTGATAGCAGATGTCCATGGCTTCTTCCAAACTGTCTGCAAAGGCAATCTCCGTAAATCCATGTTTTTTTGCACATTCTGCAATCTTCTCTCTGGTCTGACCGATTAAGACCAACTGCTTGACTTTTCCATCAAATGCTTCAATCCATTCATCGTATTCGGATTGTTTATCATAACCGCCTCCAATTAAAAAGGTCGGTCTTTCCATCGCACGGATTCCCTGAATCGCCGCATCCGGATTTGTTCCTTTCGAATCGTTATAAAATTTTACACCGCGTTTTTCTACAACATACTCAATTCTATGCTCTACCGCCTGAAATTGTTCTAAAACCTTTGTAATAACCTCCATCGGTACACCAAAACTGTCTGCCATTGCCGCTGCTGCCATGACATTCTCATAATTATGTAATCCCAATATCTGTAGTCTGGAAGTTTCAATGATTTTTTCCGCCTTACCGCCCGTTGATTTGTAAATCACGCCATCTTCATAGAAGAAGCCATCCTCTAGCCGTCTTTTACTGCTGAAATATACCACCCGGATCGGAAGTGTTTTGCCAAATTCCAAAAGCACCTCATCCTCATAATTCAGTACACAGACATCTTCTTTTTGCTGGTTCTTCGTAATGCTTTCTTTCGTTTCAATATAACACTCCATGGTATGATGGCGATTTAAATGATCCGGTGTAATATTTAAAATTGCACTGACCTGCGGATGAAAATCCACTGCCGTCTCTAACTGGAAACTTGAGATTTCTGCAACAGTCACCGTCTCGTCTGTCGTATCTGCGGCAACACTTGTATATGGAATACCAATATTTCCAACAACTTTGACATCCTCAAAATATGCCTGCATAATCTCTCCTAACAGGGATGTTGTTGTAGTCTTTCCATTTGTTCCGGTAATTGCAAGAAGTCTGCCTTTTGCAAAATGATATGCCAGCTCTATTTCGCCCCAGATTGGAATCCCCTGCTCTCTGATGGCTGCGATGACCGGCAAATCCGTCGGAACGCCGGGACTTAATACGGCAAGTCCGGTGTCTGCTAAGATTTCCATCAGAAGGTCTCCTAAAATGATCTCGCAGTCCTTCCAGATGTCATTTTTTTGCAGTTCCTCTTTGGACAATTCTTTATTTCCATCATAAAGCCTGTATGCAATTCCCTTTTTTCTAAGTAATTCACCGGCAGCGATTCCACTCTTTCCGGCACCCACAATCAATACGGTCTTTCCCTGTAAATCCATTTTCTTTCCTCCTATAATGCCAGAAGCCCAATCAGGCAGAGAATTGCCGTAGCAATGGAAAATACCGCAACGACCCTCGTCTCTGACCAGCCACATAATTCAAAATGATGATGGATCGGTGCCATCTTAAAGATTCTTTTTCCACCGGTCTTTTTAAAATAAGTAACCTGTATCATAACGGATAAAATTTCAATCCAGTAAATCAGTCCCACAATCAGAATAAAAATCGGCATCTGCATCATATAGGCACTCGCCGCCACAAATCCGCCAAGCGCCAGAGAACCGGTATCTCCCATAAACACTTTTGCAGGGTAGACATTGAACAGCAAAAATCCCATCAGTGCACCTACGACTGCACAGGTAATCGGCTCAATTCCGCTGTGTGTTCCTACTGCAACCACAGTAAAAAAGGTTGCTACCAATACCGTGACACTGGATGCCAGACCGTCCAGACCATCCGTAAAATTCACTCCATTGACGGTTCCAATTACCGCTAAAAACATAACCGGAATCGCAAGAACTCCAAGATTCAGATATTTTCCACCGGAAAACGGAATCAGCATAGTAAGTGATACATCTGTAAATTTCAAGATATAAAATACAAAAATTGCCGTAATCACAATCTGACAAAGCATCTTCTGCCATGCTAACAGACCATCGGAACGTTTTAATACCACTTTCAGATAATCATCCAGAAATCCTACAATTCCGAATCCGACGGTTACAAACAAAATCGGTATGATCTTCGGATAATCCTTAACATATATCAGAGAGGTCAGTATCACACTCGCAAGTATGATAATCCCACCCATCGTCGGTGTTCCCGTCTTTTTTAAATGGGACTTCAATTCTTCTCTTTCCGTCTGCCCCACCTTTAATTTTCGTAAAAACGGAATGACAATAGGGCCTAAAACTGCACTGATAACAAACGATATAATTACCGGGATTACTACTTGATATGACATATGTTTTCCACCTCATGTATTTTTTTCAGCTATGCTGATAGTTGCGTTTTTTCTAACTTTTCTAGTATACGTTATTTTTTACTTTTGTGCAAGATATCCCACACAATATTGTTCCCCGGTGCTTCACTCTTTTTGCTCAATTCCAAGGTATGGAAGCACATTTTCAAATATTTCTTTCATGACCGGTGCTGCTATGGTTCCTCCATAATATACGCCCTGTGGGTCATTGATAATGACAAGTCCGAGCACTTTCGGATTGTCTGCCGGCGTAAATCCCAAAAAAGATGCAATATACTTATTTGCACTTCTTGGAAGAGTCTGGGAGGTTGCTGTTTTTCCTCCAATCGAAAAGCCTTTGATTGCGGCATTTTTTCCGGTTCCTTCACTGACCACCTTCTCTAAGAGCATACGGACCGTCTCGCTCGTCTTTTCACTGACAATCCCCTCTGTCGTTTCGTATTTAAATGTTTTGACCTTTTTTCCTTTTTCATCCGTGACATAAGCCCCGAAATGAGGGGTCACGCGGTTGCCGCCATTGATAATAGAGGATACGGTAGTCGCTAACTGGACCGGTGTGATCTGAAAAGACTGTCCGAAGGATATGGTCGCCAACTCCACCTGCCCGATATTTTTCGGATTGTGCATGATCGTTGCCGCCTCGCCCGGTAAATCCACATTGGTCTTTTGCAGCAAACCGAACTGTTTAAAATAGGAATAATATTTTTCACTTCCTAAACGCAGTCCTAACTCTATAAATACCGGGTTGCAGGAATTCATGATCCCCTGTGCAAAATCCTCGGCTCCATGACCGCCGACTTTGTGACACCGAATCTTACGGTCCTCTACGATCTTATATCCCGGACAGTGAAACCGGTCTTTTAAACTGACCACACCTTCTTCAAAGGCTGCTGCTGTAGTAATGATCTTAAAAGTAGAGCCCGGTTCATAGGTATCATTGATACAGCCGTTACGCCACATCAGATTGAGCTTATCCTGATTTGTCTGCACTTCGCCTTCTATGGAAAAAGGTTCGTTCAGATTAAATTCCGGTACATTGACCATTGCTAAGATCTCGCCGTTTTGCGGATTCATCATCAACACGGAAACACTCTGTGCCCCATGTTCTTCCATTGCCTTTTTTGCTGCCTGCTCTGCATATTTTTGAATATTATAATCAAGACTGATATGCAGATCATTTCCGTCGATCGGATCCTGCCTGCGTTCACCGGCGTTTTCAATCTCAATCCCCCGCGCATCTGTCAGCGTCAGGATTTTTCCATTTTTCCCCTGAAGGTATTTATCGTATTTTACTTCTAAGCCGATGATCCCCTGATTATCGCCTCCGGTAAAGCCCAACACCTTAGAAGCCAAGGTATCGTAAGGATAATACCGTTTATAATCCTCATCGATCTTTACGCCTGCTAAACCATGCGCACGGATGGCATCTCCTGTTTCTTTTGGAACATTGGTCTTGATCTTTTCTATGGAAGATACTTTTTCCACACGTTTGCGGATCGTCTCCTCATCCATTTCGAGTTCTTTTGCTAACATGGCAATGACTTTTTCCGGTTCTTTGATCTGACTGTGTATCACTGAAATTGTACAGACGGTCTTGTTTTCCGCTAATACCACTCCGTTACAGTCTACGATCTCCCCGCGTGCCGCTTTGATGTTTCTTTCTCTCTCATGCAGATCCTCTGCTTTTTTTCCATAGTATTCCGAGCAAAAAATCATCAGATAGACCAGTCTTCCGACTAGAAATGTCAGCACCAGCATGACCACCACCATAAAAACCATGATTTTTTTCCTATATGCAGTTTTATTCCGATACATAGGTATAACCCCATAAAAGAAGTTAGTATAATCTATTACAACTTTGATGAGGTTATGTGATATTCTGCTTTACTGTACCGGATTTCCCATGATATCTAAGTCGACCACTTTTTCCTGATCGTACTCTTCATCCTGATAAATATTCAGATATGGAAGTATTTCTTTTAAAATTTCTCTTGTAATATTCTGTGCATAGGAACTGTGCGCCTGGTCTGCGACATTCGGTTCATCAATTACGACATAGATTACCACCTGCGGATTCTCCTGCGGCACATATCCGATAAAAGATACCAGATATTTTCCTTGTGCACGCTGTGTCTTTTTGACACCATCTTCTTCAATGGTTTCATATTTCTGTGCCGTACCGGTTTTACCACCCATGGAATATCCCGGCACTTTTGCCGTCTTTCCGGTTCCTTCCGAGACCGTTTTATACAGATACTGCTTAACCATATTACAGGTATCTTTTGACAATGTCTGTTTTAACAGTTCGCCTTTGTTCTCTTCAATCAGGTTTCCGTTCTCATCCGTGATTTTTTTTACCACATGAGGTTTATAATAATTTCCACCATTAATTAAAGAGGAAAATGCACTCGCCATCTGTACCATCGTAACATTGAAGTTCTGTCCAAAAGAGTTCGTCGCTAATGATGCATCGTCCATCGTTTCTAATGTATACATCAAGGAGTCGGTTCTTGCTTCTCCCGGAAGGTCGATCCCGGTCTTTTGACCAAAACCGAATATTTTCTGGTATTTTAATAAATTCTCTTTTTGTATTGCATAGGACATCTGCATCAGGGCATCATTACAGGACTCCATGATAGACTGTTCTATGGTTAAGAGTCCATGACCGCTCCGATTAACACAGTGGATGGTGTGACCGCCGACCTGCTCCTTTCCGTCGCAGACATAGGTCTCATTTCCGGTTAATGCCCCTGTTTCGAGTCCGGTTGCAACGGTCAGAGGTTTTACGGTAGAGCCCGGCTCATAGGTCTGTGTCACGCAGAAATTCTGCCAGATTTTATTCAAAGCCTCCAACTGCTCATCTTCACTCATGGCTTTGATTTGTTCTTCACTGTAATATGCGCTTAAATCTCTTGGATTGTTCAAATCAAAGGTCGGATAATTTGCCATAGCATAAATTTCCCCATTGTTCGGATTCATGACAATGGCAGCCGTATTTTTACTGCCCTCGCCTTCCTCCGCACCATTTTTGCAGGCATCGTTAAATTCTTTGAGCTTTTTCTCCACCACCGACTGAATATTGACATCAATCGTCGATACTACCGTCTTTCCGTTGACCGGTTCTTTGATGGTTTTTTCAAAGTTACTGTCTGAATTCAGATAACCGTACTCTCTTCCGTTGACTCCATTTAATGTATCGTTATAAGAATCCTCAAGACCTCCGATTCCAAGGTTTCCTGAAGTCGTATATCCAATGACGGAAGCCGCAAGGGAACCGTAAGGATATTCACGGAGATATTCTTTTTCCATCCATACACCTTTGATATAAGGATGGTTCTTGGTATCATTCTGCAATTCCACAAATTTCTGCACTTTATCATAAGGAAGTCTGCGCAAAATCTTGTTGTACTGACTCTTCGGTTTTTCTTCTGCTAACTTGTACAAATCTTCTGCTTTTAAATCCTCAAAGCAGGAGGTCAGTGCCTCAATGGTCGGCTGTAAATACTCTTCTTTACTGTTTAACACCTTGCAATCTAAGATTACGTTATAGACATCTACACTGGTTGCAAGTACCGTACCTTTGGCATCGACAATATCCCCACGCTGATACGGCAGTATGGTACTGTCATATTCCTGCTGGGTTAAAACGATTTTTTCATATTTTTCGCCACTTGTCACTTCAATATACATAATTCTGCCGATTAATGCGACTAAAAGTATTGTAATCGTTAAAAATGTGACAATCAGTTTTTTTCGCATTTTTCGCGGAAACTTTGCCAGTTCCTTTTTCCGTCTTGCCTTCAATCTTCCACCACACTACTTTCCCGGAATTTCTTCATACTGTGTCATGTAGTCTGAATCCTCAATACTATAGTAAGCAACCTGATCCGGTGCTGCATAGACCATCCCCAATTCTGCGATTGCTTTTTCTTTAATCTCATTCAGATTGATAGAGGTATTGACTCTTTTTAATGTGGTGTCATTATCTGTCTTTAAATCTGCAATTTCTTTTTCTAAAGCTGAAATATTACTCATTCTGGTGGTAATATCTGCCTGTAAATGCACATATGCTGCACATACCAGACAGGTAATACTTACTGCAACTGCCAAAAATGCCACATATCTGCGGCTCATACGCAGTTCTCTTGCCTGATTTCTCTTTGCTATTTTTCTGTTTCTAGCTCTCTGTTCTTCACGTTCTCTTCTGATTCTTTCCTGTCTGTCGTCTTTCGGCAGTGCTTCTGCCTTGCGTACCGTATTTCCGTCTACATACATCCGATACTGATTCTGCTCCATTTTAGACACCTCCGCTTTTTTGTCTTTTACCTTCTCTCGAACACACGCAATTTTGCACTCTTGGACCTTGAATTTTCTCTCAATTCCTCTTCCCCCGGCAAAATCGGCTTTCTTGTAATGACTTTCCCCTTGGATTCCTTGCCACATACACAAACCGGAAAGTCACTTGGGCATGTGCATGGGTTTTCATTCTTTTTAAATATGGTCTTTACGATTCTATCTTCTAATGAGTGAAAGGTAATAATACAGATTCTTCCGTCCTCATTTAAAAGTTCTATCATATCATCGAGTGTATCCTGCAACACTTCCAGTTCCCGGTTTAATTCAATTCTGATTGCCTGAAAGGTACGTTTTGCCGGATGTCCGCCACTCATCTGTACTTTTTTCGGAATTGCTGAGCGAATAATGGCTGTCAGCTCTCCGGTTGTTTCAATGGGCTGTTTTTCTCTCGCTGCCACAATGTGTTTTGCGATGTTTTTTGCAAATTTGTCTTCTCCGAAATCCCGGATAATCCGATACAGTTCTTTCTCACTGTAAGTATTGACAATATCTCTTGCCGTACGGCTTTCTCTTTGATCCATCCGCATATCTAACGGAGCATTTTCTTCCATATAAGTAAAACCGCGCTTTGGTGTATCTAACTGAAAGGAGGATACGCCAAGGTCTAAGACAATGCCGTCTACCTTTTCAATTCCAAGATTTTTCAGTTCCTGACGCATATTGCAATAGTTGCTGCGAACAATGGTCACACGATCCTGATATTCTTTCAGTCTCTCTGTTGCTGCCAGAATCGCATCTGCATCCTGATCAATACCAATCAGTCTGCCACCCTCACCAAGTCTTTTTGCAACTTCTAAGGCATGTCCGCCCCCACCTAAGGTTCCGTCTACATAGATTCCGTCCGGTCTGATGTTCAAATTGTCAATTGTCTCATTTAATAATACGGATGTATGATGAAATTCCATATCGTTCTCCTATTCCGCCTTCTTTGATTTCTTATCCTAGATACTCAATCCCAAATCTGCCATATGTTCTGCAATTTCGTCCATATCATCATAGGAATTGCATTCCAGCCAGTTGTCTTTGCTCCAGATCTCGATCCGGTTGAGTACTCCAACGGATACGACATCCTTCTGTAAATCAGCAAATTCCCTTAAAACCGGTGGTATCAGGATTCTTCCCTGCTTGTCTAACTCACAGGTGGCTGCTCCGGCGAAGAAGAAACGTGAGAATTTTCTTGCATCTTTTGTGGTAAGTGGGACGGTTCTAAATTTTTCTTCAATATTGTGCCATTCTTCATTTGGGTATACAAACAGACATCCATCCAGTCCTTTTGTTACAACAAACTCGTTTCCAAGCTGCTCTCTGAACTTAGACGGAACGATCATTCTGCCTTTTGCATCGATTGTATGATTGTATTCTCCCATGAACATCTGACACTCACCTACTTACCGTGGCTATTTTTTTCGTGTTATCCACAAAGTTATCAACTTATCCACCACTTTGTGCCACTATCAACCACTTTCACCCACTTTTATATCCATTTTACTCCACCAGTGGGTAAAAAGCAAGTATTTCCAGTATTTTTAAGAAAGATTAGGGTGTAAAAAATAAAAAAAGGAAAGCACTGTATCTCTACAATGCTTTCCTTTGCTCTTACCATCTTTATGTTTCTTCTCTTGTATCTAGTTTCCAGACATTATTTAATTGTTCTCACTGAGGTCTAAATACCGCTCGATCATGCGGTCCACTTCTCTGCTCAGTTCGTAGCATCCTTCAATATCATTACCAAAGGCATATGCTTCGTCCAGTCTTTTTCTTGCTATTTCAATCTGTTCCTGTAATGTTTCTTTTTCCTGCATCCATATCGCTCCTTAGTCAAAATGTTATTGCTGTTTCCTGCTCACTGCTTTTTTCCTAAGTATGATAAGCATCATCACCGAAACGACTGCTAATACTACTGCTAATACCTGCGAAACTGCAACGGAAGTTCCCGGAATCAAGAGCTGGTCCGTTCTAAGACCTTCAATCCATGCCCGTCCGATCCCATATCCTGCTAAGTACAGCAGAAAAATCTCTCCCTCGAACTTCTTCCTCTTTCTGATCAGCAATAGGATCACCAGCAATACCAGATTCCACAGGGATTCGTACAAAAACGTCGGATGTACCTGAATGTAAGATACTCCTCCGATCTCCACGATGTGTTCGGCAAGCTCTTTTGAAATATCACTGTCTCTGACAGCACTGACCGGAAGCTGCATCGCTAACAGTCCGTCTGTATAACCGCCAAATGCTTCCCTGTTAAAGAAGTTGCCCCATCTTCCGATGATCTGACCTAAGATCAGACCCAGACCTGCCGTATCTGCCAATCTCGGAAATGAAAGCCCTTTGACCTTCGCAAAGACAACTGCTGTAATAATTGCAGCAATCACGCCTCCGTAGATCGCCAGTCCACCCTGGCGCAGATTTAAAATACTCCACAGGTTGTCCTTATACAGATCCCACGAAAATATGACATAATAGAATCTCGCTCCGATCACGGAGCAGATAATGGCAATGATCGCCAAGTCAAAATAATCATCGGGATTCTGCCCGGTTCTTTTGGCCTCATATGTAGCCAGAAGGATTCCTGCCAGCATTCCCACGGCGATGATCACGCCGTAATATGCTATGGAAATCCCAAAGACTGTAAAATTTTTCCCCACATGTTCTAAATAGATTCCCAAATGCGGGAAACGAATACTCCAATCCATACTGCTTGCCTTACTGCAGTTATGCAGCCCTCTTCTTTGACAGGTACTGATGCAACTTTCCCTGCTCTGCTAACTGCCTGATTCCCTCTACTACCTGGTAATTTAATGATACAATATGCCGAATATCTTCCTCGACATCTATCTTTCGTCTTAAATATTCCTCATGTCGTAATTTAATAAAGTCACACAACGCTTCTGCACTGCCAAAATGACACTGTACAAAAGGCCATCTGTCTTTTTTATCTGTCTTTAAATACTCTCGTAATCTCAGCTTTAGTACTTCTTCATAGGAACAGTGATCCTTTAGATTGCCCGGATACGTTCTGTTATGCGGAAAAGTAAAATAATCCGCTATATAATGGGTGATCTGACCAAGATCCCTGTAATACTTTGTCGCATGTTCCCTATACTTTCCGTGCGAGTCTGACAATTCTCTTACTTCTTTTTTTACCTGTTCAAAAGTTCCGTCAATTTCATGCTTTTTATACAAAAAGGAAGGTTTGATGTCCGGCAGGATACTTCCTAAATAAAAAGCCCATTTGTGCTTTCTCAGCCCTTCATCCTCTGAATTACGGACAATATCGCGAGCTAATGAAATATGTGACTTCTTTCTCATGTAATGCCTCCACGAAAAATTCTTTTGTACAACTGCAATTACATAGCTATTGTACTTCGTATGACGACTTTTTACAAGTGCCTACTTTGAATTTTTCGTGAAGTTTCTTCCTTATTCGCTAATTATTGACAACAAAAGCTGGCACACTGTGTGTCTGCACTATCTTTTGCATTACCGCCAACGATTCCGATACGGTTTGCACTGCATTTACAGCTTTCGTTATAAATGCATTTTACTGCCTCACAATCGACATCAATGTTTTCGCTCTTGTGACCAACAGCGTTTGAACAGCAGTCTTTTGTTCTCTCCTGAAAACTTGCACATGCTGTCTCGCTTGTGTTTTTTGCATCTCTTCCTTCTACCATGATATCTCCCTTACAGCAGTAAGGTTCTTCATTGTAAAGGCAGTTTTTAACGGAACACTCTAATTTTGTCATAAAAATAAATCTCCTTTCTTCTTTCTGCCACCTTAGGGTGTGTAAGAAGAGGGAGATTTATTCTTAAAAAATTCTCAAAAATTTTTTTCTATTTTTGTTCCTGCACTTCTTCCTTACGGATTTCTTTCGTACGGATTTCTTTGCAGATCTGCTCTACGAACTCTGCGATCGGTTTGACACCTTCATCACCGACAAAACGGCTTCTGACGGAAACTGTTCCGTCTGCCTCTTCTTTTTCGCCGACTACTAACATGTATGGTACTTTTGCAAGACGGCTTTCACGGATCTTGTAACCAATCTTTTCAGAACGTGCATCCACAGATACATAGACACCGTTTTTCTTAAGTTCTGCTTCTACTTTTTTTGCATATGCTTCATATTTATCGGAAATCGGCAGTACGCGTACCTGTTCCGGGCAAAGCCAGGTCGGGAATTTTCCGGCATACTTCTCGATCAGCCATGCTAAGGTTCTCTCATAGCATCCCATGGAAGTACGGTGGATAATATAAGGACGAATCTTGTCACCGTTTGCATCAATATAATACATATCAAACTGTTCTGCTAACAGTGCATCCCACTGAATCGTAATCATGGTGTCTTCTTTGCCATATACGTTTTTCGCATTAATGTCAATCTTTGGTCCGTAGAATGCAGCTTCTCCAACATCCTCCACAAATTCAATGCCAAGCTCATGCATCATATCACGCATATGCTGCTGTGTCTCTTCCCAGACTTCCGGTTCTCCGATGTATTTTTCTCTGTTTTCCGGGTCCCATTTAGAAAGATGATAGGTTACGTCTTCTTCTAATCCTAAGGTCTTTAAGCAGTGACGTGCCAGTGCGATACAATTCTTAAATTCCTCTACCATCTGATCCGGTCTTACAATTAAATGTCCTTCTGAAATCGTAAACTGGCGGACTCTGGTCAATCCATGCATCTCGCCGGAATCCTCATTACGGAACAGAGTGGATGTCTCGCTGTAACGCAATGGCAGCTCACGGTATGAGTGCTGTGAATTTTTGTATACATAATACTGGAATGGGCAGGTCATCGGACGGAGCGCAAATACCTCTTTATCCTTGCTCTCATCACCTAAGACAAACATTCCCTCTTTGTAGTGATCCCAGTGTCCGGAAATTTTATACAAATCGGATTTTGCCATTAACGGTGTCTTTGTACGGATATATCCCCACTCATTGTCCTCTAAATCTTCAATCCAACGCTGTAATGTCTGAATCATACGGACACCTTTTGGCATAATAAGTGGAAGTCCCTGCCCGATCACATCGACAGTAGTAAATAATTCCATCTCGCGTCCTAATTTGTTGTGGTCACGTTTTTTGATATCCTCTAAATGCTCTAAATAAGCATTCAGTTCATCTTTTGTCGCAAATGCTGTTCCATAGATACGCTGAAGCTGTGCTTTGTTGGAATCGCCTCTCCAGTATGCCATGGAAGAGGAAATCAGTTTGTATGCTTTGATTCCCTTGGTATTCATCAGATGCGGTCCTGCACAAAGGTCGGTAAATCCCTCGCCCTGTTTATAAAAAGAAATTTCCGCATCTTCCGGTAAATCTTCAATCAGTTCTACCTTATATGGTTCCTCTTTTTCTTTCATCAATGCAATGGCTTCTTCTCTTGGAAGTGTAAATTTTTCCAAACGATTGCCTTCTTTGATGATTTTTTTCATTTCTTTTTCTAAGTTATCTAAATCTTCTCTCGAAAACGGCTCGGATTCAAAATCATAATAAAATCCCTCGTCAATAGATGGTCCAATTGCTAATTTTACATTTGGGAACAGTCTTTTTACTGCTTCTGCTAACACATGGGAACAGGTATGGCGTACCGTACGAAGTCCTTCACTGTCCTTTGCTGTTAAAATGTTCATTTCGCAGTCACTGTCTACGACGGTTCTTAAATCTTTGACTTCTCCATTGATCTCTACTGCACAGGCTGCTCTTGCAAGTCCTTCGCTGATATCTCTTGCGATGTCGTATGCACTCATTGCCTCTGCGTATTCTTTGATACTGCCATCTTTTAATGTGATCTTCATTTTATCCTCTCCTCTTTGATTTTTTGTGGTTGTCTTTCTTTTTTCTGTGTTGTGGTTCTGTACCAGGGTATGGTGTCCGGGGTGGCGTGTTTTGGATATAAGATTTTCTAAATGTTTTGGTGGGGTGTTGGGGACGGACGCAACCGGCTCAGACTCGCCATCCATGGCTCGACTTCGCCTTTTTCGGACCTCCTGTCCGAAAATTGCTGTGGTCTCTTACAAAACATCAAGAAAATCTAACATCCGTCACAATCCCACCCCGAACACCATACCCTGGTACAGATTCTACATTCTCGAGCAAGCCAGACCGGCTCTTCATGCGAAGATCCGGTGTCTTGCGCTTCGGCTCATCTATTTCACGCTGAATCCGAGGTGTTAACGCCCTCTTCCTGAGCGTCCCCACGCAGGCTGCACAAATGAATATGGAAGGGTTCTTTTTGTGCTATGGAGATGAAACTCCCGGAAGCGTGGAGCCCACTGGCGAACACGCTTCCTGCTTTGTGGGAGGTTCATCGGAATGCTTAGCACAAGGAAGCCCGAAATATTTATTTGTGCAGCCTGCCCCGCGACTCTTTGTGACAAGACTAACACCCAATTATCGTAGAAATACGCAGAAATAAAAAAATCCATACACTACAATCTGATTTGTAATGCATGGACGTTTCATCTATCACGCGGTTCCACCCTGCTTGCTCTGTCGGTACAAAGCCTCTCTTTTGACGATAACGGAATCACCGGACTCTTTTCGATAAGTCACTCCGAGGTGGTCTTCGTCAGCTTCCCTGTCAAACCGCTTGCAGCTCAAAGCCTACGCTTTGGCGGTTCTCTCTGTCACATTTTCACTGATTACTCTTCTCTTCAACGTGTTGTCTTTCTTTTTACGCCTTGTATTGTAGACCTTTTTTTCTTATCTGTAAAGAGTTTTTTACAAATTCTAAAAAATATCTCTATTTATTTGTTCTTCCCGCAGCACTTTTTATACTTTTTACCGCTTCCACATGGACATGGGTCATTTGGATATACCTTATCCTCTTTCACGACTGTTCCTGATTTTTTCTGTTCTAAGTATAATTCGTGTTTTCTTTCCGGTGTGAAAATGTCATCCCACTGTGGCAGTTCATATAACCACTCTGCCTTTGCATCTACCATATTTTTGTAAAGAAGCTCTTTGTCAAAAATCAGGTTGACCGGTGTATCCTCTTCCATGGTCTCTAATGGATTGCGCTCTTTTAAGCTCTCATCAATCCCATCTAAAAATCCTGTCATCTCCATCAGGCTGACCTGATACTTGTCTGCTAATTCTTTGACTGTTCCGGATACTTCTTCGTCCGGATGATCTAACAGTTTTTCGTAGATTCCTTTTTCCACTAAAAAATAATCCTGCCAGAACTTCTGTAATTTTGCTCTATCTGCCTGCTCATTATAAGCAATTTTTTGCCATTCCTGTAATAGTGCCATAGTTTCTCACCTTATCCTTCATATTCTTGTGCTTTTTGCACCGTAACAGTATAACCTATTTATACTCATTTTTCAATAGTTCCTCCGCATCCTTCAGACATTCTAAAAGAATCGGATTGAATGTACCGCATTCTCCTGCCAGTATCATTTCCATAGCTTTTTCATGGGAAAATGCTTTTTTGTATACACGGGGACTAACCAGTGCATCATAGACATCCACGATACCTACAATCTGACTCCAAAGAGGTATCTCATCGCCCTGTAAGCCCTCCGGATAACCCTTTCCGTCCCAGCGCTCATGGTGATATTTTGCAATGTCAAGACTGTAGCGTTCCTGCTCCTCGTCATCATTTAACTTAAATCCCCGAATGATTTCATAGCCCTTTGTCGTATGGGTTTTCATAATCTCCATTTCCTCATCTGTCAGCCGTCCCTTTTTGTTCAGAATGGTGTCCGATATGGAAATTTTTCCAACATCATGCAATGCTGCCGCACGGCAGATTTTTTCACGGCTGGAATCTATGATGAAATGTTCCGGATATTTTTTGTTATAGGTATTAATCATAATCCGGGTCAGATCCTTCGTACGCTTAATATGCTCTCCGGAATCCAGATCCCTGAATTCCACCAGATTGCTCAGAGTATCAATAACATTATCCGCATACTTCCGGTATTTTTCCTGCTCCTCTTCTATCTGGCGCTGTGCTTCAATAATCAGCGTAATATCCGTACGAAGCAGCATGTAGACCGGATAACCGTCTGCTTTTCCGCAATGAATTCCCTTGACCTGCATCCAATGCACATCTCCGTTGATATCGAGTACCCGGTAAGTAATCTCTAAATCCGCTTTCCGCTCCGCCTGAAGATGAAAATAAGCAGACACCCGCTCAGCATCCTTTGGATAGATATGCTCTAAATATCCGTTCTCATAATCTGCCTGTGTCTCACCCATCATCCGGTAAAATTCTTCATTTGCACTGATAATGGACAAATTCTTATCCACACGCATCGTACAGACACCACCCGGAATTGCCTTATAAGTTGCCTCTAAGTTATTCTGTGTACGAACCTGAAGCACTTTTCTGGTATGAATATTACGAATAACAAGAACGGCTAATGTATCACAGTATTCCGTATACTCCAAGGGAATCACACGCAGGGAAAACCAACGGTATCTGCCGTCCTCTCCTTTGATTAACATCTCGTCCTCTAAATATTTTCCACCTTTATTAAAATATGCCTCCATCTTGGCACAAGTATCAAATTTCCCGCATCTCTCGCGGTCTTTAGAGTGCATTCTCCTCAGCATATCGGCAAAAATCCCGTCCACACTGCCCTCTTCCTCGCAGAGGAACTGGTTCTTGTCATTCCATATATAGCTTCTGCTTATATTTTTTGTCAGATTCAGACTGACGGTCGCTACACTGATTTTTTTCACTACCCGGTCAATCGAGCGGTTATACAGATAATAATTCTTTGTCTCCTCCGCCTTCATCTGGGGAATAATGGTTACGATGTATGCAGGAATCTTATCCTCCCATAAAATCTCATCCACACTGACTTCGACCATTCCGCCAAACACATGACTTTCACGCAAAAAAACATTTTTTCCTTTTTTCGCCGGGTCATAAGATTCCAAGGGACACCGGTTACAGATATCCATTCCGATTTCATAACATCCAAGACTTACCTCTGCTGCAGGCACCAGTTCTTTGAATCGTTTATTGCAGTATATAATTGTATGGCTTCTCTTCTCAATAATGTAAATACCGGCATTGGTAATCGCATCCAGTACCCTCTCAAAATTCCACATCGGCCCGCTTCTCCTTTTGCTACTTATTGTACTACGTTTAAGTTTTCCGTGCAATAACCCTTTCCCTATGTTATGATAAAAAAAAATGGGGTGAAAAGGAGCCGCACATGAAAAAAGTAAAACAGGTTTTAGCAATTTTGCTGATCCTCATCCTGATCGGACTCTATGTCTCTACGCTGGTGTTTGCCATCATCGGCAGTGAACGCGCAATGGTCTGGTTAAAGATTTCTATCTATGCAACCATTGTACTTCCGGTCCTGCTCTGGGCATATGGGTTTATCTATAAGATGATAAAGGATGATAACGAAAAAAAAGGGGAAGAATGATACGGTGTCATTCTTCCTCTTTTTCTGTTCGGATTAACGATAAATAATGTCATCACGGCCCGGACCATTTGACACCATGGTAATCGGGTAACCGATGTGACGTTCTACAAATTCAATGTAGTTTCTGCAATTCTCCGGCAGATCTTCGTATTTCTTAATGCCGCGGATGTCACTCTTCCATCCCGGAAGAATCTCATAAACCGGTTTTGCTTTCTTTAAGATAGCTGTTGTCGGAAAATCGGTGGTTACTTTTCCGTCAATCTCATAACCGATGCAGACCGGGATCTCATCTAAATAGCCCAATACATCTAATACGGTAAAGGCTACATCTGTCGTACCCTGAAGACGGCAGCCATATTTAGAAGCCACAGCATCAAACCAGCCCATTCTTCTCGGACGTCCGGTGGTTGCTCCGAACTCACCGCCGTCACCGCCGCGTCGTCTTAACTCATCGGCTTCTTCACCAAAGATTTCGCTGACAAACTCTCCTGCTCCGACAGCGGAAGAATATGCTTTACATACGGTAATGACCTGTTTGATCTCATATGGTGGAATTCCTGCTCCGATTGCTCCATAAGCTGCTAACGTGGATGAGGACGTAACCATTGGATAGATTCCGTGATCCGGGTCTTTTAAGGTTCCAAGCTGACCCTCTAATAAAATATTCTTACCCTCTTTGATAGCTTCATACAGATAGGAGGAAACATCGCAGACATATGGTGCTACCATCTCTCTGTACTCTTTTAACTCTTTGACAATATCCTCCGGTTTTAATAATGGTTTATGGTATAAATGCTCTAACAGTACATTTTTCTGCTCGCAGACTCTTGCTGCTTTTTCTTCGATTAACTCATCATCAAAAATTTCGCTGACCTGAAAACCGATTTTTGCATATTTATCAGAATAAAATGGTGCAATTCCCGATTTTGTGGAACCAAAGGATTTTCCGCCTAAACGCTCTTCCTCATACTGGTCGAATAAAATATGATAAGACATTACAATCTGTGCTCTGTCTGATACTAAAATCTTCGGCTGTGGCACATCACGGTCTGTGATTGATTTGATCTCCTTAAATAATACAGGAATGTTTAATGCCACTCCATTGCCAATGATGCTGGTGGTATGATCATAGAATACTCCTGACGGCAGGGTATGCAGTGCAAATTTTCCATAGTCATTTACAATGGTATGACCTGCATTTGCTCCACCCTGAAAACGGATGATGATATCCGCCTCTTTTGCAAGCATATCGGTAATCTTACCTTTTCCTTCATCGCCCCAGTTTGCTCCAACTACTGCTTTTACCATTTGAATCCTCCTTTAACGTCATCCCGGAATAGTTTCCCATAAAAAGAAGCAGGTGTAAAAACCTGCTTCACATTGTTCTCCGTTTTTACTTTCTGATTATACACGAAACTTCCTCATAAGTAAAATCAATATTTTTTATATTCTTCATAAGTTTTTATTATGTCTTGTTTTTGTCAGACGTACACTTGTCCTCTAACAAGTCTAAAAAACGTCTTGCTGCCGCTGTCATCGGAACTTTTTCATCGGTTACGATACAAAAATGTCTTTTGGGAATCTCTCTGTCAAAATGCAGCCGGAAAATCTCTCCCTTTTCCATTGCTTCTAGGGCAAAATCCTCCGCCACTCCGGCAATCCCAAAGCCCCTTATGGCAAAACGTATCAGCATATCACTGGTTGCAAGTTCAAATTCCGGCTGTAAATGTACACCGTTCTCCCGCAAAAATCCCTCCACATATGCCCGCGTGGATGTATTCCCCTCTAAGCACATGACCGGAAGTGTCTCTAAGTCTTTGTAGGAAAGCTGCTTTTCTGCTAAATACTCAAATTTTTTTCCTGCCACAAACACATCCTGAATATCCCGCACCTTGCGGAATTTAAAGTCCATCCGCTTTTGAATCGGTGTACTGATGACACCGAAATCTATCATACCCTCCTGAAGCATTTTTAAAGTCTCCGGTGTCGGAGCATTCTTGACCGTGACACGGATTTTCGGATATTTTTCGTGAAAACGCTCTAAATATTCGAGCAGATAGAACTGCAGCGTCATGTCACTTGCGCCGATGCAGAGCTCTCCTTCTTCTAAATCTAACATTTCTAGGAATTTTTTCTCTCCTAAACGTATCGTTTCATAACCACGCTTAATATAGGAATAGAGTACCTCTCCTTCGGTAGTCAGGCGCACTCCCTTAGAAGTACGCACAAACAGCGGGGAACCAAGTGCCTCTTCTAAATGCCGAACTGCCTGGCTGACTGCCGGCTGCGAAATCGCAAGTTCTTCTGCCGCTAACGTAATGCTTTTTTGTTTCCCTACATAATAAAAAATTTTATAATATTCTAAATTGATGTCCATGCTAAGAGCATAGCTTTTTTTCGTATTTTTTTCAATACTTATTTGGAAGTCTTGCATTTTAAAATTTCCCGTATTATACTGATTTTTTAGCACACACCTTTTTGTGGTGTCATCCTACAAAGGAGGATTTTTATGGAAAAAGATATGACTTCGGGCAGCCCGTTAAAACTGATTTTCTGGTTTTCGATACCCGTTCTTTTAGGAAATATATTTCAGCAGTTTTATAATATGGCAGATGCAATTATTGTCGGACGATTGCTCGGCGAGGATGCCCTTGCCGCAGTCGGTGCAACCGGTTCTATTATGTTTCTGGTTCTCTACTTTGCAATCGGTATTGCACAGGGATTTGGTGTTATGATTGCACAGGCATATGGTGCGAAAAACGAGCGTTTATTAAAGCACTATGTTGCCCTGTCCATCCTGCTGACCTTAATCATCTCTGTTGCGGTTACTGCTATCACGGTTCCGACTTCACGCCTGATGCTGACGGCTATGCAGACTCCTGCCAATATTTTAGATATGGCAGATTCCTATGTAAAGATTATTTTCTGGGGAATTATTGCTACGATGTTCTATAATGCTGCTTCTTCGATTTTAAGGGGCATCGGCGACAGTAAGACACCTCTTTACTTTTTGGTGTTCTCTTCCCTTTTGAACATTATTCTGGATTACTGCTTTATCCGTTTCTTTCATATGGGAACGGATGGGGCTGCTTATGCTACGGTACTGGCACAGGGTATTTCCGCCGTTCTCTGCTTTGCCTATATGTTCTGGCGTTTTAAAATTCTCAGAACACACCGGAGTGATTACTATTTTGATAAACAGGGAGTCTGGGATTTAATGCGCATCGGTCTTCCGATGGCTTTGAATTTTTCCATTACTGCGGTTGGAACCATGATTTTGCAGAGTGCCGTCAACGCCTTTGGCTCTAGTGTTGTTGCCTCTTTCACTGCCGCCATGAAGGTAGAACAGCTTTCTACCCAGCCAATGCCGACTCTTAGCACCACCATGTCCACTTACTGCGGACAGAACCTCGGTGCCGGAAAGTATGAGCGTATCTATGACGGCATGAAAAAAGCATTTTTTATTTCACTTGTCCTGACCGGCTTTGCTGCTGTTGTCTGCGTCTTTTTCGGAAGAGCCATCGTCGGACTGTTTTTAACTGCACCAACCGAAGAAGTGTTATCCTATGCAACGGTTTATCTGCGTACGATTTCCGTCTTTTTCTTCTTCCTAAGCATCCTGTACCTCTATCGTACCTCCTTACAGGGACTTGGCAAGGGAATGGTGCCGATGATCGGCGGAATCTTAGAACTTGTCGGACGCCTCGCTGTCATTATGCTTTTCGCAAAAGACTATGGCTATCCGGCTGTCTGCCTTGCCAGCCCTGCTGCATGGATTTTTGCCGGTATTCCAAATATGGCTGCCTACCTGTTATGGAAGCGCAGGACCAAGAAGCTTCTCTAAATCTTCGTCCGGTGTACTTGTCGGCATAATATTATAATTTTTCACTAAAATATCTAAGACATTTGGTGAAATAAATGCCGGCAGGGTCGGTCCAAGCAGGATATTTTTGATTCCTAAATGCAAAAGTGTCAGCAGAATACAGACCGCTTTCTGCTCATACCAGGAAAGCACCATGGATAACGGCAGTTCATTCACATCACATTCAAATGCCTCGGCAAGTGCGAGGGCTACGGTAATCGCACTATAGGCATCATTACACTGCCCCATATCCAGTATTCTCGGCAATCCTTCAATTTCTCCTAAATCCAAATCATTGAGCCGGTATTTTCCACAGGCAAGCGTCAAAATAATGGTGTCCATCGGTGTCTTTTTTGCAAATTCCGTATAATAGCTTCTGCCCGGTGCCGCTCCATCACATCCTCCAATTAAGAAGAAATGTCGAATTTTTCCTTTTTTCACTAAATCCACGATTTTTCCTGCATTTTCTAATACAGCTCCATGTCCAAATCCGGTTGTCACGGTGGAACCGCCGTTAATGCCCTTTAACGGCTTCTCTCTGTCATATCCCTTGCACGCAATTGCTTTTTCAATCACTGGTGTAAAATCTTTATCTTCCCCGATATGCACCATTTCCGGATAAGACACAATGGAGGTAGTAAATACACGGTCTGAATAACTCTGGCGTACCGGCATCAGGCAGTTCGTGGTAAAGAGAATCGGTGCCGGAATATTGTGGAACTCAAACTGCTGGCTCTGCCATGCCGTTCCAAAATTTCCTTTTAAGTGCGGATATGCTTTTAATTTTGGATATCCATGTGCAGGAAGCATCTCACTGTGCGTATAAATGTTGATTCCCTTGTCCTTTGTCTGCTCTAAAAGCAGCTTTAAATCATGCAGGTCATGTCCGCTTACGACAATGAACGGTCCTTTTTCAATGGTAAGAGGAACGGTGGTCGGAACCGGTGTTCCGTAAGTTTCCGTATTTGCACGGTCTAACATCGCCATACATTTGTAATTTACATCTCCGGTCTTTAGCACCAGACTCAGTAATTCGTCTGCCGTATGCTCTTCGCCGAGCGCCTCCATTCCCTCATAGAAAAATGCCTGCACTTCCGGGTCCGTATATCCTAATGCATAAGAATGATACGCATATGCCGCCATTCCCTTTAACCCGAACAGTATTAAGGATTTCAAAGAACGGATATCCTCGTCACCATCCCAGATGGTCTGCACATCATAGTTATCTGTCTGTGGTGCGATGGCTTCCTTTTCTTTGTTAACCTCATCGATCAGCGCACATATCGTATCATTGTAAAAGTTGACATTTGTAATTGTAGTGAATAATCCTTTGAGCATCAGTTCATCTGATTTTTCGGTTGCACCTTTCTTTCGCACTGCTCTGGCTAATCCAATCAATGCACTTACTAAATCATCCTGATAATTTGCAGTATCTGCTTTTTTTCCACACACACCGGCACTTCCCTCACAGCCTGTATTGTGTGCTGTCTGCTGACACTGAAAGCAAAACATATCTCCCATGTCGGTTTCCTCCTTTTTTCATTTCCTCCATATTCTCCCAATGTTTTGCTTTGATTATTCATATTATTTCTTAATTTAATAGATTTCTCCTTTGTTCCAACTTAAAACATTCTTTCCACATAAAAATAGCCGGACTCTTCCAGCCGTCAGACTTCTTGTCCTGACTTCTGAAAAAGTCCGGTATTTATTTCATACTTAATACTCTATCTTCTTTGAACATGCGATAGCCAATGCACCCGGTCCGATATGACAGGAGATGCTTAAGGATAATGGCTGCATCAAAATCTCACAGCCTGGAAATGCCGCCTGCACTTCCTCTTTAAACGCATTTGCCGCTTCTAGGTCATGTGTATAGGACATTTCGAGATGGATGCTCTCTCCGCTCTCATCGTGGAAACGTTCCCTGAAATCTTTTTTCATGGCTTCTATCATGATATTTTTGCCCTGTTTGACTGTACGGGCTTTTGCAAAAGCGTCTAATTTATCGCCCTGAATCTGCAATACCGGCTTAATCTTTAACAACGTTCCTAATGCCGCTGCTGCCGGGGTAATACGTCCTCCCCGCTTTAAGTAGGTCAGCGTGTTGAGCATGATATAGATACTGGATTCCATTTTCTGCTCTTCTAAAATAGTCTGAATCTCTGCTGCTGACTTTCCGGCTTCTGCAAGCTCCATAGCATCTAATACGGACTGACGCATGGTAACGGAAATACGCTGATTGTTCACCACTACCACTTTTCCGTCATAGTCATCGGCTAACATGATCGCTGTCTGGCAGGAACTGCTGAGTCCGCTGGACATTGGAATGTATACAATCTCATCGTACTCTTTTAACAGCTCATCCCATAAATCCGTAACACTGCCCGGTGATGGCATGGAAGTAGAAATCTCTGCTCCCTCTGTTAACTTCTGATAAAATTCTTCCTGTGTCAGATTGATTTCTTCTAAATAATCCTTACCGTCAATCATAAACGGCATCGGAATGACATAAATTCCAAGTTCTTTTGCCTCCGCCTGGACAATACCACTGTTACTGTCTGTAACGATTGCAATCTTTCCCATCTTCTATTACCTCATTCTTTTTATTTTCTTCTAATATCTAATTTTTGAAACAAAGCAATTTTATCACACTTTTTTTTGACTGTAAATGTAGTAATACATACCACATGAAGTCATAAAGCATTCCATATAGACTTCTATATATAACGAAAACCGTGTATTGACGAAGTTCTCCGTCAACACACGGTATTTTCTGCTTATCCGGTTATTTTGGCTGATTCTTACATCATGCCCATTCCGCCGCCTGCCGGCATTGGTGGTACATCCTCTTTGATATTTGCCACAACGGACTCTGTGGTCAGTAAGGTGGATGCTACAGATGTTGCGTTCTGTAATGCACTTCTGGTTACTTTTACAGGGTCTAAGATTCCTGCTTCTACCATGTTTACATAATTTTCTTTTGCTGCATCAAATCCCATTCCAGGCTCTGACTCTTTTACTTTATTGATGATGACTGCACCTTCTAAACCTGCATTTGCTGCAATGTAGTATAATGGAGCTTCTAATGCTTTTAAGATAACCTTTGCACCGGTTCTCTCATCACCCTCTAATGTATCTGCTAATTTCGCAACTTCTTTGGATGCGTGGATATATGCAGAACCGCCTCCTGCGATAATTCCTTCTTCTACTGCTGCTCTGGTTGCATTTAAAGCGTCCTCCATACGAAGTTTGCTCTCTTTCATCTCTGTCTCTGTTGCTGCACCTACACGGATGACTGCAACACCGCCTGCTAATTTTGCAAGACGTTCCTGTAATTTTTCTTTATCAAACTCGGATGTTGTCTCTTCAATCTGTGCACGGATCTGTGAGATTCTTGCTTCGATCGCTGCTTTATCGCCTTCACCATCTACGATGACTGTGTTCTCTTTCTGAACTTTGATGGATTTTGCACGTCCAAGCATATCTAAAGTTGTATCTTTTAACTCTAAGCCTAACTCTTCTGAAATGACCTGACCACCTGTTAAGATTGCAATATCCTCTAACATTGCTTTTCTTCTGTCGCCATATCCCGGAGCTTTGACAGCTACAACATTGAATGTTCCACGCAGTTTGTTTACGATCAGGGTTGTAAGTGCTTCACCCTCGATATCTTCTGCGATGATCAAAAGTCTTGCACCGGACTGTACGATCTGCTCTAATACCGGAAGGATCTCCTGAATGTTGCTGATCTTCTTATCTGTGATCAGTACATATGGATCATCTAAAACTGCTTCCATTTTATCCATATCGGTTGCCATGTATGCGGAAATGTATCCACGGTCAAACTGCATACCTTCTACTAAGTCTAACTCTGTCTGCATGGTTTTTGACTCTTCAATTGTGATAACACCATCGTTTGATACTTTTTCCATAGCATCTGCTACTAAGTTTCCGACCCCTTCGTCTCCGGCAGAAATTGCTGCAACTTTTGCGATCTGATCTTTTCCGCTGACTTTCTGGCTCATAGATGCGATCGCTTCTACTGCTGTATCGGTTGCTTTTTTCATTCCTCTTCTTAAGATGATCGGGTTTGCACCAGCTTCAAGGTTCTTCATTCCTTCTTTGATCATTGCCTGTGCTAATACAGTTGCGGTTGTCGTTCCGTCACCTGCTACGTCATTTGTCTTAGTTGCAACTTCTTTTACAAGCTGTGCTCCCATATTTTCAAATGCATCTTCTAATTCAATCTCTTTTGCAATGGTCACACCATCGTTTGTGATCAGCGGTACTCCGAAAGATTTATCTAATACCACGTTTCTTCCTTTTGGTCCGATGGTAACTCTTACTGTGTTTGCTAATTTGTCAACACCTGCTTCTAATGCGGCTCTTGCCTCTGTGCCATATTTTAATTCCTTTGCCATTTCAATCTGCCTCCATTAATCTATAATCTGTCTTATCATTTCTAACTTTACAAATTTTAAAAAGATATGTTCCCGAAATTAATCTTCTACTACTGCAAGAATATCATTCTGTCTTACGATGATGTATTCTTCGCCATCTAATTTTACTTCTGTTCCTGCATATTTAGAATAGATAACCTTCTGTCCTTCTTTGACCTGCATTTTCACTTCTTTTCCGTCTACCACTCCACCCGGTCCGACTGCTACTACTTCTGCATCCTGTGGTTTTTCCTGTGCAGCACTTGTTAAAATAATTCCTGACTTTGTAGTCTCTTCTGCCTCTAACTGTTTCAGTACAACTCTGTCGCTTAATGGTACTAATTTCATTTTAATTCCTCCTATATCTTTCTACTTTTTTCTTCATTATTAGCACTCATTCAATTTGAGTGCTAACCCTTTCATCTACATAAGATAGCACTATGTTTTTTCTTTGTCAATAAGCATTTGGGGATTTAATAAATTATTTATATTTCCAAGGCATTTCGTACCAGGAACTGACAGTATGTGACTCCTATAAAGATTAGGGTGTCAGAAAGCTCCTCTCAACTTAGTGGCTGCAACTTGCTCAATAAAAAATGCCAGGCAGTCCGCAAACCACCTGACCTTTTTACATCTATACCATTTTTCTCTTTCTTAAGATCAGCAATACGATCACACAAATCAGCACCATAATGCCGCAGACAATATAAAAGCCATACGGTGTCTGCGATAGCGGCATCCATTTTCCACTGACATTCATTCCGTAGATTCCTGAAATAACCGTCGGAATAGCCATAACAAGTGTAATGGACGTCAGATATTTCATTACATTGTTCAAACGGTTATCTATAATCGTAGACAACAGTTCGCGTGTACCATTGATAATATCACGATAAATCGCGGTCATCTCGATTGCCTGTTTATTCTCGACAATAACGTCCTCTAAGATTTCCCTGTCCTCCGGGAACTGTTTTAACCGCTCATAGCGGGTCAGACGGTCTAAGACAACTCCATTTGCCCGGAGTGAGGTTGCAAAGTATACTAAGTTGGATTCTAATTCATGAAGATCAATCAAATCCTTATCTTCGGTATCGTCACTGATACGTTCTTCAATCTCCCTGCGCCGTTTGTCAATGACACGCAGATAATTCTGGTAAACACTGGTCGCACGATAAAGAATCTGATAGACAAAACGCATTTTTTTCTTCGTGGAAAAATCACGCACACGCCGTTTTTCAAACGCCTGCAATACCGGTGTCTCTTCACTGCACACCGTGATAATGACACCATCTGCCAAAATAATACCTAACGGGATAGTCGTATATGCTTCCTGCTTATGACGGATCTCGATAGAAGGGATATCGACAAGGATCAACGTGTAACCGTCCTCTAAATCCACACGGGAACTCTCCTCATCATCCAATGCGGCTCTGACATCGGCAATATCAATGTCAAACTGTTCGGAAATATTGATACACTCTTCCATGGTCGGTGTTACCATATTGATCCAGCATCCGTCTTCTACTTTTTCAATTTCATTTACAATGCTCTCTTCTGTCTTATATATCTTAATCATGCCATCCTCCTGTCTTCGCATCTTAAACGGCATGAATTCCGACTAAATCAACCCAAAATGGTGCAATCCGTTGTAGATGCCGTCTTTATGGAGATCACTCGTGACATAGTCCGCGACTGCCTTCACCTCGTCTAAGCCATTGCCCATGACAATCCCGTGCTGCACATAGTGAATCATATCGTAATCGTTCATACTGTCCCCAAAAGCATAGGTGTCTTCGTGTGCAATCTGCAAACACTCACACGTCTTTTCAATCCCTGTTGCTTTTGAGAAATTTCCGGGCACAAGCTCCACAAAGTCTGTTCCATGGTAAATAATATCATAGTCCTTTGACAATCGGTCTAATACCCCTTTGCACTCCCGCCCTCGTATGTCAATACTGAGCTTGCTCGCTTCTAACCGGTGTTCATTGCCCGTAATCGGACGCAGCCTGTCCGCGACAGTTGCCTGCAACACCTTCAAAAACGGGTCATCGGCAAACGTATCTTCATCCACATACAGATACTCTCTTCCTTCTAATACTACCGGATAATGATATGGCTTTAAAATCTTCAGTGTTCGTTCCAGTACCTCTTCTTCAATCCGTTTATAAAAAAGAACCTCGCCGGCTTTTTCCACATAAGTTCCGCAGCCGGCGACAATCCCATCAAAGCCCAACGCAAGCAGACGCTCGTCCTGTATATAGGAGAGCGTCCGCCCTGAGCATATAAAGGTCAGATGTCCGTTGTTTTTCAACATCTCAAATGCCTTTTTTGTACTTTCCGGTATCTGAAATTTTTCATCCCATAAGGTTCCATCTATATCAAAAAAGATTGCTTTTGTTCCCATATCTTCCACCTGTTACTTCTATATATAATAACTAAGTTTTATTGTAGCACATTTTATATAGATTTGTGAACCTTGAATTTTACAATTGTTTTCTCCCATAAAGGGCAATTTTATACATAAAGGCTTTTTACTGTACGGACAGATAAGAATATCCCATCAGACTTTCGTCCACTGCTCTTGCCACTTCTCTGCCCTCGCGGATCGCCCAGACTACTAAAGACTGGCCTCTTCGCACATCGCCTGCTGCATAGACTCTTTCCACACTGGTCGCATAATTTTCCTGATCAGCCGCAACATTGGTTCTTTCATTGAGCTTTACGCCAAATGCATCTGCCACATATTTCTGTGTTCCTAAAAATCCTGCTGCGATCAGTACCAGTTCCGCATTCAGCACTTTTTCCGAACCGGCTACTTCCGTCATCACCATGCGTCCGGTCTTTTCATCCTTTTTGCTCTCTAACTTTACAGTCTTGACTCCGCAGACTGCACCTTTTTTATCTTTTAAAAATTCTTTGACTGTCGTCTGATAAATTCTTGGATCATGACCAAAGACAGCAATTGCTTCTTCCTGACCGTAATCTGTCTTGCAGACTTTCGGCCACTCCGGCCATGGATTGTCCTCGGCTCTTTCATCCGGTGCTTTCGGCATCATCTCAAGCTGTGTCACACTCTTTGCTCCATGACGGATACAGGTTCCGACACAGTCATTTCCGGTATCACCACCACCGATAATGATGACATTTTTCCCTTTTGCTGAGATATATTTCTGGTCTTTCAAATCCGAATTTAACAGGCTCTTTGTCGTAGAGGTAAGAAAATCTACCGCAAAATAAATGCCTTCCGCATCTCTTCCCTCTGCCTTGATATCTCTTGGATTCTTCGCACCACAGGCTAAGATGACACGGTCATACTCTTTTAAAATTTTTGCTGCTTTGATATCTTTTCCGATATCCGTTCCCGTAACAAACTCCACGCCTTCTTCTTTCATCACTTCAATTTTTCTCTCAATAAAGCGTTTTTCTAACTTCATGTTCGGGATTCCATACATCAAAAGTCCGCCAACGCGGTCGTCTCTTTCATATACCGTTACCGAATGACCTCTTTTGTTCAACTGGTCTGCCGCTGCCAGCCCCGCAGGTCCTGAACCGATGACTGCAATCTTCTTATCCGTTCTTACCTTTGGCGGTCTTGCCTTTGCATATCCTTTTTCATAGGCATTCTCAATAATACTGTTCTCATTTTCACGGACAGAAACCGGGCTTCCGTTCAATCCGCAGGTACATGCTTTTTCACAGAGTGCCGGACATACACGGGAAGTAAATTCCGGGAAGTTGTTGGTTTTGATCAGGCGCTCATAGGCACGTTTCAGATTATCTTCATAGACTAAATCATTCCACTCCGGTACTAAGTTGTGGAGCGGGCAGCCGGATGTCATGCCCATTAATTCCATGCCGGACTGGCAGAACGGCACTCCGCAGTCCATACATCTTGCACCCTGCTCACGGCGTTTTTCTTTTGAGAGAGGTATATGGAACTCATTAAAATTCCTGATACGCTCCTTTGGCTCAACGGCTGTAGTTTCCTCTCTGTCGTATTCCATAAATCCTGTTGGTTTTCCCATCGTTCCATTTCCCTCCTATCTCTTCGTATTTGCATAAAATGCTTCTATCTGTGCCTGCTCCGCATTCAGACCTTTTTCCTCCATCTGGACAATGGTCATTAACATACGGTTGTAATCAAACGGAATGATCTTCTTAAACTTCGGCAGATATTCGCTGAAGTGGTCTAATATCCGTTTTCCTTTATCGGAATTGGTCAGTGCCACATGCTCTTTGATCATCTCTTTTAATTCTAAAACATCATATTTAGAGGTGATCTCCTGCATGGATACCATTTCTTTATTTGTTCTCATATAGAGGTCGCTGTCCTCATCGAGTACATAAGCGATTCCTCCACTCATTCCTGCCGCAAAGTTCTTTCCGGTCTTTCCAAGTACCACGACACGGCCTCCGGTCATGTACTCACAGCCATGGTCTCCAACACCCTCTACTACGGCAACTGCACCGGAGTTACGAACGCAGAAACGTTCTCCTGCCACACCGTTGATAAAGGCTTTTCCACTGGTAGCTCCATAAAGTGCTACGTTACCAATGATGATGTTTTCATCCTGTTTAAAGGTCGAGCCTGCCGGTGGATATACCACTAATTTTCCGCCGGAAAGTCCTTTTCCAAAGTAGTCATTGCTGTCTCCGACTAATTCTAAGGTCAGTCCTTTTGGTATAAATGCTCCAAAGCTCTGTCCGCCGGCTCCCTTACATTTTACAATAAAGTTATCTTCCTCCAAGGTATCCTGATACTTCTTTGTAATCTCGGAACCAAAGATGGTACCAAAGGAACGGTCGGTATTGGTCAGTTCCACATCGATGCTGCGTTTCTGTTTGGTATCCAGTGCAGTTTTTAACTGCTTCATCAAAATACGCTCATCAGCGGTCTTTTCTAATTCAAAGTCATAGACCTGTTTCGGGTCAAATGTTACCTTCTGTTTTGGTCCTGCAAACGGATTATTTAATATAGAAGATAAATCTACTTTCTGCTCTCTCTCGTCTAAGCCTTCACGAACTTTGAGTAAATCGGAACGTCCTACTAACTCATCTACGGTACGGACACCGAGTTTTGCCATATATTCACGAAGTTCTTCCGCAATAAAATGCATAAAGTTGATGACATATTCCGGTTTTCCTTTAAAACGTTTGCGAAGCTCCGGATTCTGTGTTGCAATTCCGACCGGACAGGTATCTAAGTTGCAGACACGCATCATCACACATCCCATGGTTACAAGCGGTGCAGTCGCAAATCCAAATTCTTCTGCTCCGAGAAGTGCTGCAATGGCAACATCTCTTCCTGTCATCAGTTTTCCGTCTGTCTCAATTCTGACCTTGTTTCTCAGTCCGTTCATAATTAAGGTCTGATGCGTCTCAGCCAGTCCTAACTCCCAAGGAAGTCCTGCATTATGGATAGAACTGCTTGGTGCTGCTCCGGTACCACCGTCATAACCGGAGATCAGGATAACCTGTGCTCCTGCTTTTGCTACGCCGGCTGCTACCGTTCCCACGCCTGCCTCGGATACTAATTTTACAGAGATACGGGCATCGGTGTTTGCATTTTTTAAATCAAAGATTAACTGCTCTAAATCCTCAATGGAATAGATATCATGGTGCGGTGGCGGTGAGATCAGACTTACACCCGGTGTAGAATGTCTGGTTTTTGCAATCCACGGATAGACCTTTCCTGCCGGAAGATGTCCTCCTTCGCCCGGTTTTGCTCCCTGCGCCATTTTAATCTGGATCTCTTTTGCACTGACTAAGTAACGGCTGGTAACTCCGAATCTTCCGGATGCTACCTGTTTGATCGCTGAGCATCGGTTGCGTCCGTCTTTTCCGATCTCAAGTCTGTCAAGGCTCTCACCACCTTCACCGGAGTTGGATTTTCCATGAAGGGTATTCATTGCGATTGCAAGTGTCTCATGTGCCTCCTGTGAAATGGAGCCATAGGACATCGCACCTGTTTTAAATCTTGTGACAATGGATTCCACGCTTTCTACTTCTTCAATCGGAATCCCTTTTTTCGGATAGTTGAAATCCATAAGGCCACGGATGTTCAATGCTCTCTTTTCGCCATCTAACAGTTTGGAATACTGTTTAAACAGGTTATAATCTCCACGTCTTGCAGACTCCTGTAACAGATGGATCGTCTGCGGATTGTACAAATGTTCCTCTGCTCCGCTTCTCATCTTATGACGTCCCTTGGAATCTAAGGACATATCGGTTGCAAGTCCTAACGGGTCATATGCCTCGGAGTGCAGGATATCTACGGCTTTTGCAATATCCTCTAACGTAATACCTCCGATACGGCTGACCGTATTTGTGAAGTATTTATCAATAACCTCTGAATCTATTCCGATCGCCTCAAAGATTTTAGAACCCTGATATGACTGGATCGTGGAAATTCCCATCTTTGATGCAATCTTAACGATTCCATGGATGACTGCATTGTTGTAATCATCGATCGCTGCATAGTAATCTTTATCTAACATATGCTCATCAATCAGATTTTTAATCGTATCCTGTACTAAATACGGATTGATCGCACAGGCTCCATATCCGAGCAATGTTGCAAAATGGTGTACCTCTCTTGGTTCGCCGGACTCTAAGATAACAGCAAGGCTGGTTCTCTTTTTCGTCTCAACTAAATGCTGGTTCAGACCTGCTACGGCAAGCAGTGACGGGATTGCCACATGGTTCTCATCCACACCACGGTCGGAAAGGATCAGGATATTGGCTCCGTCTTTATGTGCACGGTCTGCTTCTACAAAAAGATGATCCAATGCCTTTTGCAGACTGGTATTTTTATAGTAAGTGATCGGTAAGGTAACTACCTTAAATCCTTCACGCTTCATAGAACGGATCTTCATTAAATCCGTATTGGTCAGGATCGGATTGTGTATCTTTAATACCTGACAGTTAATGGCATTTTCCTCTAAGAGGTTGCCGTCTTTTCCAATATAAGTGGTCGTGGAAGTTACCACTTCCTCACGGATACAGTCGATCGGCGGGTTGGTAACCTGTGCAAACAACTGTTTGAAATAGTTGAACAATGGCTGCTGGTCTTTGGATAATACCGGTATCGGTGAATCAATTCCCATTGCCGCAATGGATTCTGCTCCATTTCTTGCCATCGGTAAAATCGTATCTTTGGTAGATTCATAGGTGTATCCAAAGGCTTTCTGCAGTCGGCTTAAGTCCTCGCCTCTGTGCTCGATCACACGCTCATTCGGGATCTTTAAGTCTTTTAATTCCACTAAGTTACGATCTAACCATTCACCATACGGCTGCATGTTTGCATAACTGTCTTTTAATTCGTTATCATCGATAACCTCGCCTTTTACGGTATCCACTAAAAGCATTTTTCCCGGACGAAGTCTTTCTTTTACTTTAATACGCTCCGGCTCGATCTCTAAGACACCAACCTCAGATGACAGGATCAGATAGTCATCTGTCGTGATATAGTATCTCGATGGGCGGAGTCCGTTACGGTCTAAGACTGCTCCCATGATATCTCCATCGGAAAACAGAATGGATGCCGGTCCGTCCCATGGCTCCATCATTGTCGCATAATACTGGTAAAAATCTTTTTTCTTCTGGCTCATGATACTGTTATTTGCCCATGGCTCCGGTATCGTGATCATTACGGCAAGCGGCAGATCCATTCCACTCATTACGAGGAATTCTAAGGTATTATCTAACATCGCGGAGTCAGAACCTGCGGTATTGACTACCGGAAGGACTTTTTGCAGCTCTCCTTTTAAATGCTCGGATTCCATGGTCTCCTCACGGGCTAACATCTTATCGGCATTTCCGCGGATCGTATTGATTTCTCCGTTATGTACGATAAAACGGTTTGGATGCGCTCTCTCCCAGCTTGGATTGGTGTTCGTGGAGAAACGTGAATGTACGGTTGCAATTGCAGATTCGTAATCTTTATCCTGCAGATCTTTAAAAAACAACCGAAGCTGCTCTACTAAGAACATTCCCTTGTAAACAATCGTTCTGCTTGAGAATGATACCACATAGGTGTTGTCATTACTCTGTTCAAATACACGTCTTGCAACATAGAGCTTTCTGTCAAAATCAATTCCCTTTGGACAGTCCTTGGGTCTTTTTACAAATCCCTGCATGATATACGGCATACAGTCAATTGCTTTTTGTCCTAATGTCGTCGGGTCCGTCGGCACTTCTCTCCATCCTAAGAACTCCATGCCCTCTTTTTCTACAATGACCTCAAACATTTTCTTTGCCTGGTTCCGTTTTAACTCCTCCTGCGGGAAGAAAAACATTCCGATTCCGTAATCTCTTTCCTCTCCTAAGTGGATTCCCAACGGCTCACATGCTTTTTTAAAAAACTTGTGAGAAATCTGAAGAAGGATTCCTACACCGTCTCCGGTCTTACCTTCCGCATCTTTACCTGCTCTGTGCTTTAAATTCTCTACAATCTTCAATGCATTCTCTACGGTCTCATGCGTCTTAATACCCTTGATATTCACGACAGAACCGATTCCGCAGTTATCATGTTCAAATCTTGGATCATATAAACCCTGTGCTTTGGCGTTACTCTCATTTACCTGTGTTCTCATACGTCATCCTTTCTGCGTTCCTCTGCTTCGTGTACGCTGTGTCGTTCTTAATAACTAGGATACACCTATTTTTTTTGCGTGTAAACAGTTTTTTTCTTTATATTATCTGATAATTTGACTATTATTTATTTTTGCATTTATTATCTGATAATACAGCATTGTTTTTCGTTTGATATTTTGTGTTTGGAACAATTTAGTAATGGTCTTGTTGAAAGTTTTTTGTGATCACGTTGGTTGAATCGTGGAGTTTTTTAGAATTGTGTCAGAATTGTTTGTCATTAAAAACAAAAATGAAGCCATATATAAATGGCTCCATTCCATATAGATACAATATTTTGTTTCATTACTGCATATCCATATTGGCAAGCCGCTTCATCTGATCTCGCTTACCATAAATAATTGCGATTACCTGTACTTTATTGCTTCCATCTGTTCTAACGCCTGTCTGGTAATTTTTACTTCGTATTCCTTCATACTATATCTCCGCTTTCAATTGTTCAAAAGCCTCCTCCACCGAAACAGAGTCGTCCTTCTTCGCCTGTATAAAACCGGTTTGCATCATAGTATCAAATTCCGCTTTTGTTAATGAATCTCTTGTCGCAAGAGTGTCGGGAATATCTAGCGAAAATGGTACGCCTCCCCTCATAATGACCTGTCTGTATGCCATATCAATAAATACAGATACGGGAATACCAAGTCTTTCTAATATTTCCTCTGCCTGTTCTTTTATATTCGGCTGAATGCGTGCTGTTACATTTGCTGTTTTTACTGCCATAGTTCACACCTCCTTGTTTATTATAGTGTACCACCTTGTGTTGCGTTTTACAATACAATTATTTCAACCCACACAATGCATACAACTCTTCTATACACTGCGACTTATATTCCATGTATTTATCTATATCCTCCGGAAACAGTTGTGCTGCCCTCTCTTTGACTTCACTATACTTTTTCACTTCTGCCGGATGATTCCTAAGAAACTCTCGAAATGTGATATGCCGGTACAATTCTTTGGAATTTTGCGGGCATACATACAGGTGGTGCGTCTGCAAATGCGGCTTATCCAAATAACGAAACGCCTCCCTGTCTTTGATTCCAAGGTTTCCTTCATGGATATAGCCAATGGCCTGTAGTCCTCTGACAACATCCTCAAAGACCGAATAATCTTTGATAACGATATCCAGATCAATGCATGGTTTTGCTGAAAGTCCTTCTACCGAAGTGCTCCCTACATGTTCGATTCCAAGGATCAGATCACCGATCGCACTTTGGATCTCCTTTTTTATATCTTCAAAGTCCATTTTCCATTTTTTATCATAGGGCTTCACGACCACATGTGTTGTTCTCATTTTTTTATCCTCATAAAATGCATCAAAGCGAAGTGCTACACAAAGTTTTCTTCGCTGCATTTGCTTCTGTTTTTTTCATATGTAAAAAATATACCACAAAAATCGCTCCACCTGTAAATATCCAGGAAGAAATGTACACATTCATCAACATATCATAGGTTGGAACCATTTTAAATACCGTAACCATCCAGATCATCCGAAATACTACGGTTCCTAAAATCGTGATAATGGACGGTTCTATGGATTTTCCCATTCCTCTTAGCGATGCACTGCCCACTTCATAGGTAGCCGTTACACCTTCTAGCAGACACACATGATGCATCCTTATGATCCCATAGACAGCTACCGCTGCGCTCGTCGTATAAATACTTACGAAAAAATCATCCCATATGATAAATATGATGCTTAAGATTTCTGTAAAACCGATTCCAAACAGCATACAGAGTCCAAAAATCTTTTTGCATCGTTTCAGATTTCCGGCTCCGTAGTTCTGGCTGGTAAATGTTACTGCTGCCTGTGCAAAAGCTGCTGCAATGTCATAAGTAAAATATTCAAAATTCAATGCCAGTGATGAACCTGCAATGGCATCTTCTCCAAAGGAGTTGATCCCACTTTGTATAAACACATTAGAAATAGAAAAAATCGCTCCCTGTATTCCTGCCGGGATTCCGATCACCAGCACCTTTTTCAAATCTTCTTTCTCTATATGCAACCTCTGTGGTCTGAATTGAAATTCATCCTCTCTGCGGTATAAATAAATCAATACCAGCCCCGCACTCAGGATATTGGATATTACCGTGGCAATGGCGACCCCTGCCACCCCGAGTTTGAAATAAATGACTAAGATCAGATTCAATATTACATTGACAGTTCCCGATAAGATCAGATAGTACATCGGTCTTCTGGTATCACCAAAACTTCTTAAGACAGCAGAACCAAAATTGTAGATCATCATAAACGGTATACCGATAAAATAGATTCTGATATATAAAAGTGCTTCATTCATCACGCTTTCCGGTGTACCCGACACCTCCAGTATCGGTTTTGCAGACAGCATTCCCAATCCCATTAAAATAACTCCTGCTATCAGTCCGAATGCCATGATCGTGTGCAGCATCCTGTTGATCTTATCTCTTCGTTTCTGTCCGATCAGATTTGCTAACACTGCATTCGGTCCTACGGAAAATCCCACGATCAGGTTTACAAAAATACCAACTAACGCTACACAGCTTCCTACTGCTGCTAATGCCCTGTCTCCTGCAAATCTTCCAACTACAGCTACATCCGCCGAATTGAATAGCTGCTGTAAAATACTGCTAAATGCCAGTGGTATGGAAAACAGGATCAGTTTTCCTGCCAGACCTCCATTTAGCATATCCATTTCTTTTGTTTTTTTCGTTGTTTCCATGACTTTTACGTCTCTCCTGACATTCTATTATTTATTATCTTTCTGTTTTCCAGACAGTATTGTACCACAGAATCTGAAATTTGAAATAGGAAAAAACGCTTCACTTTCCGTAAAGCGTTTTTTCAATAAGCACTCTTTCAGGCACTCTTTTTATTATTCTAATCAAAATCCACATCTGCATTCGTTTTCATATGCTCTGGATTTGCAGTTTTTGGAAGTGATGCGGTTCCAAGTTGGATCGTATATCTTATGCAAAGCTGCGGAACTGTCACACCGTACTTATCAGCCATCGCTTTTATTTCCGGCTTCATACGCTTCTTCTAACGCTCTCCAGGCTTCCCTGTTTCCTTCTTCATATCTTTTCCTGATTACAAACTGCATCTTGTTCCTTTTGAGGATGATCATGAGGGGATTTTATCTGAAATTGAAAAACTCGGAGAAAAATTTGATTTTCTGATCGATGTCTGTGATTCGAAAGCATGGCTTTCCCTGTGCCGTTTTTTACCGCTTGGAAGGTATCAGAAAATGATCGCCATATCAAGGGAACATCCCCTTGCATCGAAAAGCTGCATTGAAATCGAGGATCTGTATGGTGAAACACTGATGATGGTTTGCCGCGGTGACTCAGGTGTCAATAATTTTATAAGAAATGATTTAGAAAAAAACCACCCGCTGATCCACATTGAAGATACCCCGCAATTTTACGACCTGTCGGTGTTCAACCGCTGTGCTGAGACCGGAAATGTCCTGCTCACCATCGAATGCTGGCAGGATGTCCATCCGGGTTTAGTAACGATTCCGGTCAACTGGCATTACAGTATTCCTTATGGTCTGTTGTACAGTAACCATGCTCCTGAGGATGTTTTGCGGTTTGTGGCGACAGTGGAAAAGCTGGGGCAGGAGGTATAGGTTTCATTACAAACTACTGTATAAAAACCACTCTCCTGCTGCTATGGTTTCAATGCCGTAATTGGAACAACATAGACCCCATCCGGTCTCTTATACGCCATATTAGACATTCCACATATAACACATAAAAGTTTAGGTGGCGTATCTCCTTCTTTTTCCATAATTAACTTTAGTTTTAATAATTCTTCTGCAGCAGCATCTATCTGGTTCGCTCCTAATTTTATTTCAAATGCTCCCCAGGTACCATCCGGAAATTCAACAATCGCATCTGCTTCATTCCCTCTTTCATCTCTGAAATGAAACAACTTTGCATCATGATATTCGGCATATATTTTTAAATCATGTTCACACAAGCTCTCAAAGATAAATCCAAACATATTCAAATCATTCAACAGCATCTTTGGTGTAGCACCCAATGCTGCCACTGCCAAAGAAGGATCTGTAAAATGTCTTTTTGCAGATTTTAAAATTCTTCTTGATGACCGAAGATTTGTATTATATGCCGGCTGATCATCCAAAATAAACAAACGTTGAAAAATATCCAAATAATCAGATATTGTATCACGGTCAATCTCTATTTCATCCTTTGCTCCCATATCTTTTCGGAGTGTACTATTACCTGCTAAGGTACTTTCATTTCTACCCAATGAATGCAATAATGACCATACTTTGCGTGAATCTCTCTTTACACCGTCCACACTAAACATATCATCGTCAACAATTGTTTTAAGATATTCTTTTGCCAACTTTCCACAGGTTTTCTCCGGTGTTTCTAAATTTCCCGGCCATCCGCCTCTTACCGCATAGTAAATCAAACGTTCCAGTGTAACCTCTCCCGTGATTTTATTTTCTATGTTATCACAGAACAAATCTTTTAATGACACCTCTCCGGTAGAATCCCCGGTTTCATATAAAGACATGGTATTCATCCTGACTTTACTGATTCTTGCCGTTCCACTATGCATAATTCCCTTATGGTTTGGTGTCGTAGAACCGGTTAAAATATACTTTCCTTTTCTGCTGTCTTTATCAACTTCAAAACGGACAGCATCCCAAAGCGACGGAACCTCCTGCCATTCATCTATCAAACGCGGCAAATCTCCTTTTAATACTAAATCAGGACTGATCTGTGCCATTGTCCTCGTTTGGAAATTATTTTCCGGATTTCCTACAAAGGCTGCACTCTTAGCCCTGCTTCTAGCTGTCCAGGTTTTACCGCAATATTTCGGTCCTTCAATACAAACTGCTCCAAAGGTTTGCATATATTCATCAAATTGTTTTTCCACTAGTCTGGATTTATAACCCTCCGGTGTAAGCATAAGTCTGCACCTCCTGATTCTGTATCATTATATCCTTCTATTTCTGATTTTGTCAATTCTATTCCGCATTTTTCATAATTTTTATTCCGCACTTTTCGCAATTTTCATTCCGCATTTTCTTTGACATCACTGCTTCCTCCTAACCTAAACTTTCCACTTTATTCTTTCTGATCCTCTTTAAGAATACATAGCCCACCAGACACGATACAAATTCCGTTATCGGAAATGCCCACCAAATCAGTGAAACTCCCATCTGACCATTTCTGGCAAACACAGAGAATATTCCTACTAATGGTAATATGAGCACAAGCTGTCTGAGCAGTGAGATCACAAGTGACTCCATGCCGCCGTCTAACGCCTGATAAATTCCCTGATATGCCACATTGATTCCCGCAAAAATAAAACTAATGGAAATAATTCTCATTGCTCCAATAAAATATGTTCTGGACGGTCCGGCATTAAACAGTGTTGCAAATGCTCCCGTGAAAACCTCTGTGATGATAATCCCAAAAATCATCAGGACCGCTGTATAGATAAGACCGTATTTGATTCCGTCCCTGATCCGTTTTTTACTTCCCATTCCGTAGGCAAAAGCAATGATCGGTGTGATCGCATCTCGCAGTCCGAATGCTAAGAACAGTACAAACTGCTGCACTTTATAGAACAGTCCGTATGCAGTCTGTGCGGATGGACTGAACTTTAAGATCAGATTCATCACATAAACCATGATAGACATAAGTGCCTGTGCGATGATCGCCGGAAGACCGATCGCATAGATTTCTTTTATAATTCCGGTATCCGGTTTCATGTACTTCGCCCCATGCTCAAATTCCTTATTTAATTTTACATGGAAAATCCATAATAATACTGCCGATGCAACCTGACCGACGACCGTTGCATACGCAGCACCTTCCACTCCCATTTCCGGAACCGGTCCGATCCCATAGATCATAATCGGATCAAGGATAATATTTACTACTGCTCCCACGACCTGACCGATGGTCGAATAGAGCGAACGCCCTGTTGCCTGTAATAGTTTTTCAAATACGGAAAAGAAAATAATTCCAAAAGAAATCACACAGCATATTCTAAGATAACTTGTTCCCATTGCAATAACTTCCAAATCAACGGTCTGCGACGCAACATATGCCTTTACTCCAAAAATTCCAAACACCAGACATACGACATAGATAATTACTCCAAGGAATAAACTGTTTCCTGCAACCTTTGCTGCTTTTTTATTGTTTCCCTGTCCTAAGGTCCTTGCTAAAAGTGCATTTGTTCCCACACCTGTTCCAATCCCTACTGCTACCATAAGCATCTGAACCGGAAATACCAGTGTCAGTGCATTCAGTGCTGCTTCACTTCCCACCTTCATGTTTCCCACAAAGGCACTGTCCACAATATTGTACACTGCCTGCAATGCCATCGATAAGATCATCGGGATTCCCATCTGTACCATGAGCTTATTTACCGGCATTTCCTTCATTTTGTTACTTTCTGCCATTTGAACTTACTCCTCCTTTTTCTACATAAAAAATGTGTGTACTTATCTCATAAGCTGGACTTACGCTGATAAGCTACACACTTTTTTAACGGCATGATAAAATTTTAAAATAGAAAAACGAGCAGCAAAAACTGGATTTACGCTAGTCTGCTACTCGTTCATGCATTATTATATTTCTTATTTTCCAAAAAGTCAAACAAAAATCTTCTTGCATTTTTTCGGATCACTATTGTAATAAACACTCAGATGATCCAGTTCCGGGTCAAAATATGCTGTTACCGGAATATTCAAATGCAATGTTTCCAAATTTGCCCGAATGATCCCTGCAAGCACCTCATCGTCATCTGCTTTTATTTTTCTGTATTTTAACATTTTAGAACCTCCACAGCTCTTGAGTTAAGCATTTCCGATTTCGTTTTTTATAACTTCATTTCCCCATTTGCTCTATCCCTTCTATAAAACATCTCCCACCAATCGGCTTTCACATCAGCTTCATATACAAAAGCGGATATGGATTACCTTCCTCATCATGATCGGTTCGTTTATATGTTTTAAAACCCAAATGCTCATAAAATCCAACTGCCTGTGGATTCTGCTCGTTGACGGTAACTTCCCTGATTCCATAATTTTGAATACCATATTTCTTCCCAAATATTCAAAAGAGGCGCCACCAAGGGCGTCCTCTCTTCTACTTCATATATTTTCATATTATTTTCTTTCCGTCCCCTTTTCCTTTCCAGAACACCAGCAGATACAATCCTATAAATACCAGTCCCATTCCTACAGTGGTAAGTGCCTGCGCCTGCAAAGATTCATCCATCCATGACAGCCAGTTTGTTTCGGTGCGGATCACGGAAATCGTGTTTGCTGCCATATGAGCCAGAATGGCTCCATAGAGATGCTTTGTCCGTTCCACGCATAGGGCTAAAAAGACACCCAAAAATCCGGCATAGACAAACTGCACGATATTCATATGCATCATGCCAAAAATAATTGCGGATATCACAACTGCCCAGGTCATCCCAAGCCATTCCCGCAATCTCTTGTAGACCAGTCCGCGGAATACATACTCTTCTAAAATCGGGACAAAAATGCAAGGCCCTAAGATTTCAAAGATGACTGCTCCGCCAAAGAACTTCCTTGTTACACTCTGATATGTTGCAGAGACCTTCATTAACGGAGTCCATGCGATCAGATTATTTAAAACGACTGCTGCACAGGCTGCCATTACAAGAATGCCAAGCAGTGGAACGATTTCTGATCTCATATCGAGAAATAAATCCTTCGCTTTTGCCTTTTGTACGCCACGCCTCAACTGGTCATTCCGATACATGACATAGACGACCGGCAGCACAAACAACGTTGTCAATACTTTGATAAATCCGTAACTTTCATCTGTCAACGGAACAATGAGGCATACAACAAATGTTGCAACATTCATCAATACATAATAGATTCCAACCGGATAAACGATATCCCACGCCCTGTACCATTTAATATCTTTCAATGACCACTCTCTCCACTTCTTCTAAATCCCTGCAAACACTCACTGCACCTGCACGTTCTAAATCTTCTGCTTTTCCAAAGCCGTAGCTGACCCCGATACAATCCATGCCGACCTTATTTGCACCTTCTACGTCATAGATCGTATCACCGATCAGGACATAATCCTTTGGATCATTACTTCCGATCCGCTGAAACACTTCTTTCAGCACCTGTTCCTTCGTAGAAATCCTGCCGTCTAACGTTGCACCGACTACCTCGTCAAAGCAGGACAACAACCCGTATTTTTCTAAAATCCGCTCACAGGCGGTCTCCGGTTTTGAAGATGCTAATACCAAAGGATATCCACATTCTTTTAAATGAAGCAGGGTCTGCTCCACACCCGGATAGAGTTCATTTTCAAAAATCCCCGTCACATCAAATCGTTCTCTGTACTTCCGGATCAGATCGATCGTCTCTTCATCACTAAAGTCATAGTTCTTCTGAAAGGTCTGCTTGAGCGGTGGCCCGATATATTCCTCTAGATCCTTTAAATTTTCCACGTCAATCCCTTTAGATCTCAAGGCATACTGTACACATCTTGTAATCCCTAAAAAGGAATTAATGATCGTACCATCTAAATCAAACAAAATGGTTGTCATCAGGCTTCCTCCTTCACTGCTTCTAACATCTGTGTCACTGTTTTTTTCAAGATCGGATGTCTGAAATTCGGCGCGATTTCCGCCAGTGGTTTCAAGACAAAATAGCGGTTTTCCAAATCCACATGCGGTATGATCAGATCCTCTGTCTCGATCAGTTCCTTATCATAGAATAAAATATCCAGATCCAGTGTCCGCGGTCCCCAGTGGATCTTTCGTTCCCGTCCTGCCTCCTGTTCGATCCGGTGCAGCTCCTCTAAAAGCTCCTGTGGAGTCAGAAGCGTCTCTAATTCTAAGCATCCATTTAAAAAATCCTCCTGCTCCACACCACCGTAAGGTTTTGTGACAAGTAACTCCGACACCTGCCGCAAGCGGCATCCCCGGATATGTTCCAATGCATCTAACGCTGTTTTAATATAGGCTTCCCGATCTCCCATGTTAGAGCCAAAGGACAGATAGACCTCATGCCAGCCCCTCTCGATCTCCACCGATACCGATTCTAATGGTAGTCCGATCGGTGCCCATGGCTTTTTGATCTCCAATAAGACCTTTTTCAGATTCGGGATTGTTAAAAGCATTGCCTGTGCTAACTGCTCGGCTGCTGACTCGATCAGCTGATAGGTATTTTTTTTCATAAAATCCGTAATAAAATGACTGACCTCTCCATAATGTATCGACTTTGTCAGATCATCTGTCATCCCGGCAGCCTTCGTATCCGTATAGAGCACTGCACTGACTAAAAATTTCTGTCCTAATTTTGTCTCTTCTAAAAATACACCATGGTTCGCAAATACTTCGAGATTTTGAATCTTAATCTTATCCATTACTTTTTATAAATCTTTCCTTCCAAGAACTGCTTCTGTCATCATAATGGCACGTTTATTTTCCTTTACATCATGCACACGCACAAATGCCACTCCCTGCATGACACCCATAACCGTTGTAGCCAGTGTGCCTTCCATTCTCTGGTCACTTGGCAGATCCAGACTGAGACCGATCACCGATTTTCTGCTCGTTCCAAGCAACACCGGATAACCTAACTCCTCTAAATCTTTCAGACATCGGATCGCCTCTAAGTTATTGTCATAGGTCTTACCAAAGCCCACACCCGGATCTAAAATAATACGCTTATTTTTTACACCGGCTTCTTTGGCGATCTTCACACTCTCTTTGATATCCTCGATCATTTCTTTCATAAAATGTTTGTAGGAAGCCTCGTCCCGATTGTGCATCAGACAGCATGCCACTTTCGTATCTGCGACCAGCTTTGCCATATCCTTATCGTACTTCATACCCCAGATATCATTGACTAAATCCACTCCGGCTTTGATATTTGCTTTTGCCACTTTACTCTTATAAGTATCAATGGAGATTGGAATATCAAAACGCTCTTTTAATGCCTCCACAACCGGAACGGTGCGCTCGATCTCCTCTTCATCGGAAATCATCGTATATCCCGGTCTGGTGGATTCTCCACCGACATCAATAATATCGGCTCCGTCGTCAATCATTTCCTGCGCATGAAAGAGTGCCCGGTCTAGCTGATCATACTTTCCCCCATCAGAAAAAGAATCCGGTGTCACATTTAAAATTCCCATCACATAAGTATGATTCTTTACATCAAATTCCCTGTTTCCGATTTCGATCGTTTCAATCTTTTTTTTCATCTTATCCTCCAATTACCGCTCTATGCGGTGCTCCTTCTCCTCAACACTCCACTTACAGCTCTCATATACGTCACAGAACCGGCAGTTTCTCGATCTCCTGTCTGCCTTTGCTAAAATCCTGTGAAACATCGGTGCTTCGTTCCCCTCAATATTTTCCTTATTGCGATGCTCTGTAATGGCATCCAATATTACCGCCTGCCGTTCCCATGGATATTCTATTTTCTGTAAAAAATATCTCGCACGTTCTCTGCCTGCAATGTGATGTCCGATGCCGCTTTCATACTCATCAACTCTTCCAAGATCATGCAGCAGCGCCGCTATGTAAATATCTTCTTTTTCTAAACCAAGCTGTGTTTCTAAATTTTCTATATAGGCAATCCGCGCCACATCCAATAGATGCCCGATCCCATGATGACAGTAGATCCGATCTTTTTCTAATTCTTTTAAACGCTCTAACAACTGTCTGTATTCCCTGTCTCCTGACAGCTTTTCTACATACTCCATCCTTAACGCACCATCTGAAAAAAGCGGTTTTGTAACTCTGTATCTTTTTCAAAAATGCCACGCGTTACATAGGTAACGGTCCTGCTTCCCGGTTTTTTAATACCACGCATCGTCATACACATATGCTCTGCTTCGATCATGACCATTGCCCCCTGTGGTTTTAAATGCTCCATCAGCGCATCCGCGATCTGTGCGGTAAGCTGTTCCTGCATCTGTGGTCTTTTCGCATAGACTTCTACGGTTCTTGCTAACTTGCTTAAACCGACCACTTTTCCATCCGGAATATAGGCAACATGTGCCTTTCCATAAAACGGAAGCAGATGATGTTCACAGGTAGAGTAAAAGACAATGTCTTTCTCCACAACCATCTCATTATTTTTTACATGAAAGGTTTTTGACAGATGTTCCTTTGCATCCTTGCCCATACCGCCAAAAATCTCCTGATACATACGGGCAATACGATCCGGTGTTTCTAACAGCCCCTCTCTTGTACAGTCCTCGCCGATACCTTCTAAAATCAGGCGGACACCCTCTTGTATTTTCTTTTCGTCCATGACTTCACCTGTGCTTTCCAATTTATCTTAACCCTGTCCTAAGGCTTTTTTTACTTCTTTTAAATAGGATAAAGAGCCGACTGCAAGTATGACATCGGACTCTTTTGCTGTTTCCTTTGCCATCTTCACTGCTTTACCAATATCCGGCACATACCAAATATTGTCTGCATACTTTCGGGCTTCTTTTGCTAAGATCTCACCGTCTAAAGCCCTTGGGCTATCGGGTGTGACCGTAAATACGGCTTTCGCTTCCGGCAATAAAAGACGCAGCATTTTTTCATGCTCCTTATCTGCAAGTACCCCTATTATATATATAATTTCCCTGTTTGTAAAATCCTTTTCGATCGTCTCCTTCAGACGTTTCGCGGCAATCGGATTGTGCGCTCCGTCTATGATAAATAGCGGCTCCGTCTGTAAAACCTCATATCTGCCATGCCAGATCGTCTTTGCAATCCCACTTTGCACCGCTTCTTTCGTTATGGAATAATCGGATTCTTCTAACAGTTTTAAGACTGCTAATGCCAGTGACAGATTCTCTCTTTGCCATACACCGCCAAGTGCGGTATGTACTGATCCATAGCGTGCATCCTGCAGCGTTGTTCCCCATATGGGAGCTTCCTGCATATACTGCGGCACTTCTACCAGAACACACCGTGAACCACATTCCTCTGCCTTATTCTTTATGACTTCGCACACACTGTCACCCTGTTTCAATGCAACTACCGGACATCCTTTTTTGATGATCCCGGCTTTTACTTTTGCGATCTCTTCTATGGTATTTCCTAAATACTGCATATGATCCATGCCAATCGAAGTCAGCACACTGCATACCGGATGTGTGATCAGATTGGTCGCATCTGTCTCTCCGCCCATACCGGTCTCTAATAAGACGAGGTCGCATTTTTTTTCATAAAACCATAAAAACGCTGCCGCTGTCTCTACCTCAAAGACAGTCGGATGCGGACATCCCCGCTTTGTCAGCACTTCACAGGCGGTTTGAACTCTTTCAAAAACCGTGGCGTATTCCTCTTTAGAGATCATCGTTTCTCCTATGCGAAAGACTTCTCTTCTTTCAAATACTGCCGGAGAATTATAACGTCCAACCCGATATCCGGCCTCTGTCAGTGCCGCGGATAAAAAGGCACAGACTGAACCCTTTCCATTCGTACCCGCTACATGGATGATGTGCAGCTGCTCCTGTACATTTCCAAGTTCCTGCATCAGATTTCGGATACTCTCTAGTCCTAAAATACTTCCATATTTTTTTGTACTGTCTGCAAATTCTACTGCTTCGTCATAGGTCATTTCTTTACGCCTCTGGTATCTCTCTTTCCGATATGAAGTCTGTGCAGTGCCACCTCTTTTTCTTTCACGGTGACAACCGACTCCCCGTCCGGTGGCAGAACATAAATCTCCTGCATCTGTTCACGGGCGGCTAGCCTCATGCCACGCACACCGACGGCTCCTTTTTTCTTCTGTGGTATCTCACTTGCTTCTAACCTTAAGAAATACTCTTTATCAGAACGAAGGATCAATGACTCTTCTCCTTCTAAGACACGCACCGTTAACAGCATATCTCCCTCTGTGAGTTTTGTGGCTGCGATCGTTCGTTTGGCAACATCAAATTCACTGCCATCCACAACCTTACACATTCCGTTTTTCGTTCCAAAGAATATCTGCTTTCCTGTCATCGCCTGCAGGTTCATCAGATAGACGATATTTTCCTGACTGCTGTCATAGTTACTGAGGTTATCGATCGGTTGTCCCTTGTCCCTGAATTTTCCAAACGGCAGGTCTAATACCTTAATACTGTGCATTTTTCCGGTATCGGTAAAGAGGCATAATTTATCCGTGTTCCTACAAAGAACTACGCATTTATTTTCACTGTCTGCCGCCTCTTTATTTCGCTCATAGGTCGGTACATCCACTGTTCGTCCATAACCGAAACGATCCATCAAAAAGACAACATCCATTTCTTCGATTTTCTTTTCCTCGACCACTGCTGCCTCAACATTGTCAATCACAGTCTTGCGCTCTTTTGCATATTCCTTTTTAAACGCATCCAACTCCTTGATAATTACCTTTGCCATTGCCGTACGGCTTCCTAAGATATTCTCATAAGTCGCAATATTTTTTAACGTCTTATCATGCTCTTTTAACAGTGCTTCGATTTCTAATCCGATGAGCTTATAAAGACGCATCTCTAAGATTGCCGTTGCCTGTTTTTCGGTAAACTGAAGCTGCGCTGCTAACTGCTTTGACTCCTCGGATTTGAACTTAATCGCATCGGTCTTGCCATGAACTAAGCAGGCTTTGGCATCTTTGATATTTTTAGAACCACGCAGGATCTCGATAATCAAGTCGATCACATCACAGGCTTTGATTAAGCCCTCCTGCACTTCTTTTTTCTCAAGCTCTTTTGCAAGCAGTGTCTTGTATTTTCTTGTTGCGATCTCATACTGAAAATTCACATGATGACGGATCATCGGAACGATTCCCATGGTTTCCGGTCTTCCGTCTGCAACGGCAAGCATGTTAACGCTGAAAGTATCCTCTAATTTTGTCTTTTTATAAAGAAGGTTACAGATATTCTCAGCATCGGCACCGCGTTTTAATTCGATGACAATACGGATGCCCTCTTTGGAGGACTGATTCGAGATGTCTACGATATCATTTGTCTTTTTGGTCTCTACTAAAGAATAGACATCATTTAAAAATTTTCCGATGTTTGCTCCGATCATGGTGTAAGGGATCTCTGTAATGACAATCCGTTCTTTGCCACCCTTCATTTTTTCAATCTCAACTTTTCCACGGACCTTGATCTTACCGCTTCCGGTAGAATAGATAGAAAGCAGGTCATCCTTATTCGTTACGATCCCTCCGGTTGGAAAATCCGGTCCTTTGATATATTCCATCATCTGCTCGGTATTGATGTCAGGATTTTTCATATATGCCTTTACACCGTCAATGACTTCGCCAAAATTATGCGGCGGGATACTCGTTGCCATTCCGACTGCGATTCCCTCTGCACCATTGATCAGGATATTAGGCACCTTGACCGGAAGCACCTCCGGCTCTTTTTCCGTCTCATCAAAGTTCGGGACAAAGTCTACCACATCTTTGTCTAAGTCGGCTAAATAGGCTTCCTGTGTGATCTTTTGCAGTCTTGCTTCGGTATAACGCATGGCTGCCGCTCCATCCCCTTCGATCGAGCCAAAATTACCATGACCATCTACTAACGGAAGCCCCTTTTTAAAATCCTGTGCCATCACCACTAAGGATTCATAAATGGAACTGTCACCGTGCGGATGATATTTACCCATCGTATCTCCGACAATTCTCGCACATTTTCGATACGGTCTGTCGTAGCGGATCCCCAGTTCATGCATATCATATAAGGTACGTCTTTGTACCGGTTTAAGTCCGTCTCTTACATCCGGAAGGGCTCTTGCAATAATAACGCTCATCGCATAATCAATATAGGCTTTCTGCATGACCTCCGAATATTCTGTTCTGATTAGATTCTCTGCTCTTGCTTCCATGCTTTTCCTCCTATACATCCAGTTCCGCGTCATTTGCATGCTCATAGATAAAAGCACGTCTTGGCGGAACATCCGAGCCCATTAACATCTCGGTTACATCCGATGCCATCTTTCCATCTTCAATGACCACCTGTTTTAACATCCTGGTCTTTGGGTCTAACGTAGTCTCCCAAAGCTGTTCGGCATCCATCTCTCCTAAACCTTTGTATCTTTGCAGGGTAAAATTGCCTTTTTGTCTCTTACGATACTTCGCTAATGCAGCATCATCATAGAGATATTCTTCCTGCCCTTTCGATGGAATAGCTTTATAGAGAGGCGGCATCGCGATATAAACATGTCCCTCTGAGATCAGTTCCGGCATAAAACGATAAAACAGTGTTAACAGCAAGGTGGAGATATGCGCTCCATCCACATCGGCATCTGCCATAATGATGATCTTGTCATAACGCAGCTTAGAAATATCAAAATCGTTTCCGAAACCTTCCGAAAATCCACAACCGAAAGCATTGATCATCGTCTTGATCTCTGCATTGGCAAGTACTTTGTCGATCGTTGCCTTTTCCACATTTAAGATTTTTCCACGGATTGGAAGAATTGCCTGAAAATTACGGTTTCTGGCTGTCTTTGCCGAACCGCCCGCGGAATCTCCCTCGACAATAAAGATTTCACACTGAGAGGCATCCCTGCTTTCACAGTTCGCTAACTTTCCGTTAGAATCAAAGGAAAACTTCTGCTTTGTCAAAAGGTTGGTCTTAGCTTTTTCCTCTGTCTTACGGATTTTTGCCGCACGTTCCGCACAGGAAATGACCGCCTTTAAATCCTCTAAATTTTTATCAAAATAAAGCTGTATCTCATCTCCGGTAATCTTTGCGGTTGCCCTGGAGGCATCCTGATTGTCTAACTTTGTCTTGGTCTGACCTTCAAATCGAGGATCCGGATGCTTGATGGATACAACGGCTGTCATACCGTTTCGGACATCTGCCCCCGTAAAGTTTGCATCCTTTTCTTTTAATATCCCAAGCTCTCTCGCATACTGGTTGATGACACTCGTAAAGACGGTTTTAAAGCCTGTAATATGCGTTCCGCCCTCTGCATTATAGATATTGTTACAGAATCCGAAAATGTTTTCATGGAATTCCGTTGTATACTGAAATGCAGCCTCCACGGTAATACCTTCATTTTCGCCTTTAAAATAGACCACCTCGTGAAGTGTTTCACATTTTTTATTCAGATCTCTGACAAACCCGATGATCCCATCCTCCTCATGGAATACGATCTTTTCCGGTTCTTCTAACCGCTTGTCCTCATAGATAATGGTCAGTGCCGGATTCAGATATGCTGTCTCATGTAATCTGCTTTTGACCTCATCCTCTTTAAACCTCGTCTTTTCAAAAATCTCCGCATCCGGAAGAAAATTAATCTTCGTTCCGGTCGCTTTTGTCTTTCCGATCACCGGAAGAAGTCCGTTCTCTAACTCTAACACAGGGATTCCACGCTCGTAACGGTCATGGTGGATCGCACCCTCCCTGCTGATCTGTACATCCATATATTCAGAAAGAGCATTGACTACCGAAGAACCGACTCCATGCAGACCACCACTTGTCTTGTATGCGGAATCGTCGAATTTTCCTCCCGCATGCAGTGTGGTAAATACCAGACGTGCTGCCGGAATTCCTTTTTCATGCATTCCAACCGGCACTCCCCGTCCGTTATCTTCTACGGTACAGGAACCATCTGCCTCTAAGGTGACATGAATCGTGTCACAGTTGCCTGCTAAATGCTCATCTACCGCATTGTCTACAATTTCATATATTAAATGATTTAAGCCTTTTCTTGTTACACTTCCGATATACATTCCGGGTCTTTTACGAACTGCCTCTAACCCTTCCAGAACTGCAATACTGCCGGCATCATATTTCTCTTTTCCTGCCATGTCTCTTTCCTTCCTCATCTCATTTCTGCCATACTTTTTCTAGTATAGCACAGCCTTACTTTTTTTTTCAACACAGTTTCTCCGGCAGATACTTTTAGAAATCCTCCAAAAGCACCTGCCGGAGCTGTTTACAATCCCTGTAAAGACCGGTGTTTCAGATCTGTCCGGATCATCAATGCCAGCCGCAGCTTCATGGCATCCTCAAATCTCCTTACATCCAGTCCTGTCATTTTCTGTACCCGTTCTAAACGGTATACTAACGTATTCCGATGGATATACATCTGTCTTGCCGTCTCTGAAATATTCAGGTTATTCTCTAAGAAACGTTCGATCGTACCCAGATCCTCCTCCTCAAGTTCCCCTTCTTTGCCGGAGAACACCTCTTCTAAAAACCGCTCTCCCGACTCTCTTGGCAGCTCATAGACCAGCCTGCCCACACCAAGCCGTTCATATGCCATCACACTGTGCCGCATTTCAAAGATGCTGCCAATCTCTAATGCCTGTAATGCCTGCTCATAGGATTTTGAAATCCCGATCAGTTCTTCCGCTAGTCTGCCGTATCCGATGTGTAACTGCTGCATGGCCTCTGCCTGTACATTGTCTAAGATCCGGTATGCGATACTCTCTATTTCAGACGGTTCTTTCCTATCCTTCACATCTTTTACAAGCACGATCGTCTCTTCATCGATCGGTAATACAAAATCATGTCTTCTGTCACAAAAAAGATTTTTTAAGGTCTCCATACAGGCGGTCTCTGTCTTTCCCAGCGTCCGAAGGACATAGACCATCCATGCAGAAGATGCAATGTGCAGTCTTTGCATCGTATTTAAAACCTCTGTCGGTTCCAACTTTCCATGCAATACCTCTAAAATGAACTGCTCCCGGCTCATCGGCTGTGTTTCTAATGAAAGCAGATTCCGTATCTGACAGACTGCTAACCTTCCGACCAGCACGGTTTCTGTGGCAATCTGCGGTAACACTAGAACATAAGCTGCTTCCGGTATCGTAATCTTAAAAAAATAAAACTCCTCCTGCTGCCACTCTGCCTGATCCAAAGACAAAAAGGCTTTTACATCTGTTTTTCGTATATTCATATCCGAAAATGGTGCCACGAGCAATTCTGCCGCATCTGAAAACAGTGCCGCATCCATTCCCGCTATTTCCCTGATCTCCGTTAACACTTCCTGCAGCTTTTTGTCTTTCAATTTCTTCGTTCCTTTCCTACTTTAAATATTTTAAGGCATCCTTATATGCAAATTCTTCTAAACACTGTCGGACCTTTTCGAGTTCTTCACTTTGCTTTTCATCTGCGCCCTGCTCCTGTAATTTCAGGATCAGTTCAGATGCCTCTTCCTCTTCATAGTCTTCGATCAGTTCTGTTAACCGCTGTTTCTGCTTCTCATATTCTTCTAACGGAATGCCCTGACCAATCGCCTTTTTTTCTGCATCCTGCTCTGTATAGGCAAGCAGCCAGCGGATAGCCTCTGTAATACGGTTGACCCGTTCTTCTAATAACGCATCTTTTTCCCGGATCACATCCAGTTCGCCTCTGATTCCTGCCATCTCTAATTCCTCTGCCATACTTCCTAGCTGCTCATCCCCTAACAGTCTGCCGTTGCTTTTTAGGGAATGTGCTTCTATGGTATAGCCTTTTAAGTCTCCTGCTTCTAAAGAATTCTTCCGCTTTTGCTCTTTTTCTTTTGCATGCTGTAAAAATGTCTTTGCAGCACTGATATACTGCTCCATATCCTGATTGAAATAGCATAAGCCTGCCGGTACATCAATCCCATAAAAAGACAGCTCTTTGCAGATTTTTTCATCATTCCACGGTTCCGGGCGTTTTGACTCTTCCATATCCCTTTTTTGTATCATGCGCTTTGGCAGATATTCAAAGATCATCTGCTCTAATTTTTCACTCTGCACCGGTTTTGCCAAATAGTCATCAAAGCCCTCTTCTATATATTGTTTCTGGGAGCCTGCCGTTGCATTTGCCGTCAAAACAATGATCGGTGCCATCGGATTCTGGTTTCCCGCAAGACGGCGGATCTGTTTCATGGTTTCAATACCATCCATTTTGGGCATCATGTGATCCATTAAGATCATATCATACCGCTCTTTTTGTACTGCTGCAATGGCTTCTAAGCCGCTCTGTACTAAATCCACCTGCATTTCTGTCTTTTTTAAAAGTCCCCTTAATACCGCTAAGTTCATCGGATTGTCATCCACGGCAAGGATCCGTACTCCCGGTGCAACGAAAGATACACGGTACTGCTGCTCTGCTTTTTTCCTCTTTCTTTGGAACTGTGCCGGTGCAGGGTCTAAAATCTCCTGTGGCAGTTCTAAGTAAAAAGTCGTTCCCTTTCCATATTTACTGCGAACGGAAATCTTTCCACCCATCAACTCTATCAACTGCTTTGTGATTGTCATACCAAGTCCGGTTCCTTCGACCGACTGGTTTCTCTTTTCATCGAGACGCTGGAAGGCATCAAAGATATGCTTTAGCTCCTCTTCCTTCATTCCGATCCCGGTATCCGTAACCCGGATCTTCAACAGCATGCTATCCGGCTCTATCTGTTCCCACGACAGCCCAAATGTGATCGTTCCCTTATCGGTATACTTAATGGCATTATTTAGTACGTTGATCAGTATCTGCTTGATACGCAGTTCGTCTCCATAAAGTCTGCCCGGAATGTCCTGATCAAATTCCTGTCGGATCTCTAAGCCCTTTTCTTCTGCCTTTACACTGACTAAATTCATCAGATCATCTACTAAGGTCTCTAATTTATATTCATCCGGATGGATCTCGATCTTTCCGGATTCTATCTTAGAAATATCCAAAACATCATTGATCAGGGACATTAACGTCTCTCCGGCACGCTCTATGTTTTTTGCATATTCCACGATCTCTTCCTCACTGCTCTCACGCAGAATCATCTCATTCATTCCCAGTACGGCATTCATCGGTGTCCGTATCTCATGGGACATATTGGCTAAAAAGACACTCTTTACCTCGGCAAGATGCTCTGCTTCTTCTTTTTTCATCTCGACAAGGCGCAGCATATCGATCGAGGTCTGTCGGTTTTCCCGGATGATCCTCCGGTTCTTTTCCTCTGTTCCTAAGATGCAGGATAAGATAAAACTTCCTCCGAGTACACCGCCTGCTGCTACTACCGAGTACATCACACTGACATTGTCTCCAAAGCCAACATTCCAGTAATACAGCACACTCAGCAGATAAAGCACCATCATCTCCACCATTGCGAATTTACACAGCGAAAAATTCCTGTAAATAGTGATGGTCAGCATCAGGATCAGTAAAAATGTATGAAGGATCAGCGGCTGGTCGTAATAAAGAACAAGCTGTAAGGAAATCCCTCCTATCATAACGGTAAAAAGACGTCCGTGCACTATATCCGGCTCACTTTTCCCGAAGGTGAGGATTCCTAAAATAAGAAGTCCTATGGCACATTCTGCGAGCATCGCCGAATGCAGCCATAAACACCTAAGCCCCGGCTTTACACTGAGACTGATAAAGATCAGGGTTCCTAACAGGACTGCATCCCAAAATATCAATATTTGTGCAAATCTACTTTTTTCTTCCATGTTATATTACTCCTGTCAATATCCTTTGGCTCTACAAACTGCATTCCTCCCCGGTTCACCCGAATCGTAAACTCTTCTGCGATCTCAAGTTCTCCATCTACATTAATACTCAAAGGCACGCCCTCTTTATTCCTGATCTTTGCCTCTGACACCATACGCCAACTAGATGAATTTTCTAACACTTCCTGCCTGTTCAGGATTGCTGCAAACAGCATTTTCATCTTATAAAAAAATCCTCTTCCCGGCACTAAGATCATCTTCATCTTTCCATCGGTCGGATCTGCCTCTCCCCCAAAATGGAAGTTACCACCCAAAAGATTTCCGTTGCCAAATGCCACTTCACAGTATCTGCCGCTGAATATTTCTCCATCTGCCTCAATCTCTAAATCCAGTGTCCTGGTACTTAAGATTGCCAGACCCGATGAGATGAAATAAGGAACTCTGCCCTTACAGAACGGCAATTTTTTTAAATGCAGGACTCCGCGTAAGATCAGACCGTCTAACCCCAGTGACACGGTATTGTGTGCCGGGCCTATCGAAGTCTGCAGATAGTCCAGCGGCTGCACTTTTCCTGCAATAAAATTCCGAAAGTCTTTGAATTTTTCCCGCTCTTCGCCATAGATATTCAAAAAGTCATTCGTCAGCCCGTAGGCAGCTTCTGCGATCTCCACCCTGCCTAAGTCCTCTTCCGGCACTCCTTTTAAAATATTGCGGAAAGTTCCTGTTCCTCCACATGCATAAAACCGAATCTTCTCCTCCGGGAACAGGTTGCACATCTGCCTTGCCATCTCACCTTCATGTCCGGGATATTCCGAATTGAATACCAGATATTCCATATCTTTTATTTTTTCAAGCTCTTCCCGGATCCCTATCGTCGTGGTCTCGTCCCCGGAAAAAGAATTAATAATAAAAATCTGTAACATATTCCACCATTTTTCTCCAATTTTCTCTTTTTATTGTAACAGACTCTTTTCCGGTTTAAAAGAAAAAAGATGCAGGAAATACTCTGTTCGTATTTCCTGCATCCTGTATACTCTCGTATTCTTGATCATTTCTTATTCCAATTATGTCTTATTTCTGATCATCTTTCATTTCTCACGATTTCTGACTTTTAATTTGTGATCGTCAGTTCACTCTCTTTATCAAAGACATGGATCTTTTCCGGGTCTAATGCCAGTCGGATATGATCCCCGATCTTTGCCGTTGTTCTTGCATCCACACGGGCAGTCATGTTCACGCCTGCTACCGTATAATAGAGCAGTACTTCAGAGCCTAACAACTCATATCCGGTTACATCTGCTTCAATGACCGTGTCTCCATAAGTCTCGATCTGAATCTGTGAATCGTCGATATCATCCGGGCGGATTCCCATTACAACGGTTTTATCCGCATATCCTCCGTCGATCAGTTTTTTTGCTTTCTGTGGCGGCAGTACGATCGAAAAATCACCGAACTCTAAACGGACTTCCTCACCATGTACCTTACATACCGCATCAATAAAGTTCATCTGCGGAGAGCCGATAAATCCTGCCACAAAGAGGTTCTGCGGCTCGTTATAGAGCCTCTTTGGCGTATCTACCTGCTGGATCACACCATCTTTTAATACGACGATCCTTGTACCAAGTGTCATTGCCTCGGTCTGGTCATGTGTAACGTAGATGATCGTTGCTCCTAAACGCTGATGCAGGCTTGCAATCTCTGCACGCATCTGGACTCTTAATTTTGCATCCAGATTAGAAAGCGGCTCATCCATTAAAAAGACTTTTGGATTCCGCACGATCGCACGTCCCATTGCCACCCTCTGACGCTGACCACCGGAAAGAGCCTTTGGTCTTCTGTCTAAAAGCTGCTCTAAATCTAATATTTTTGCAGCTTCTAATACTTTCTGCTCAATCTCTTCTTTTGGCACCTTACGAAGCTTTAATCCAAATGCCATATTGTCAAATACCGTCATGTGCGGATACAACGCATAATTTTGAAATACCATCGCAATATCACGGTCTTTTGGTTCTACTTCATTCATTTGTTTTCCATCGATGAACAGATCTCCGGTCGTGATCTCTTCTAATCCTGCGATCATACGAAGTGTTGTGGATTTTCCACATCCGGAAGGTCCTACAAATATGATAAACTCCTGATCCTCGATCTCTAAGTTAAAATCTTTCACTGCCTCAAATCCATTTGGATAACGTTTTCCGATCCCTTTTAATGATAAACTTGCCATAGCTTTCTTCTCCTTATCCATTCTGACGATTTTTCTACATCACGTTCTTTTGATGTCCTGCTTTTATGATATAAAAATCCCTGCATAATTACTATGCAGGGATTCCACAAAATTTATCCACGTTCCTGTACAGATTGACGAATCTATTGTTTTCCGGTTGAACCGAATCCACCACGATTCTCGTTGTCTAAGGATGCAGTCTCATCAAACTGAATGGTCGGCATATTTTCAAAAATACGGAACTGGCAGATACGGTCATTCTGTTTGATCACCGTGTCTCTGGTTGCATAAACCGGCATTCTCCACATATCCTCATCTCCACAGTAGGTACAGTCAATGATACCGCAGCTGTTCGTCTGAAGGATTCCATAATTCTTAAAAGTGGAACTGCGTGGTACGACGTGGGCTTCATAACCCTTTGGCAGCTCCATGGCTACTCCTAACGGGATCAGCTTGAACTCGCCTGCCTTTAATTCCACGGTTTCTGATGCACGAAGATCGATCCAGTCGGATTTTCCCTCAATATACTCTAATTTATCTATTTTATCTGTAAAATATTTAATTCTGATTTTTTGCATTGTTTCTAAATCTCCATTTTTTTATTGGTAAACCTGCTTTAAGCACAGTGCAAGACAACTTCTCCGCTCTTTTTCGTCGCCTTTACATCGATCACTCTCTGATTGGCACTTCCCTTCCAGTGAAGCTGCGGGTCTGCCTCTTCTTTTACAAATTCTCCATCCACTAACACATCGACATAGTCCATGACTTCTAAGCCGTCAATGCTCTCCCAGACAAATCCCGTATACATCCAGATCGTCTTTTCGGGAAATTTTTCATGTACTTCTTTTGCTAATTTTAAGACATCTTCACGGTTGCCCGCATAGAGTGGATCTCCACCGCTGAACGTAATTCCGGAAACATAATCTTTTTTCAGTTCCTCAAATAATTCTTCTTTTGCCTCTTCATCAAACACAAGTCCGCCGTTTGGGTCCCAGGTGATCGGATTGTGACATTCCTTACAACAGTGGTCACATCCTGATACCCACAGTACGACTCTTAAGCCGTCTCCATTCAACATATCGTCCTTTGTAATATTATGGTAACGCATTCTGCCTCCTACATGCTCTTTCTCTCTGATATTTCTGCCATTTTGGCATCGTTGAGTCTGGTATCTCCCTTTACTCTTGAATAGGACAGATAGCCATTCATACGTTCAATCTTTGTCAGATTACGGCTGCCGCATTTTGGGCATACATCCATCTCTAACTCCTGATGTCCACAGTCATCACAGTACGCAAGCGACAGATTGACTCCTTCATAAAATCCCATCTCCATTGCACGGCGTACCAATGTCTTGACCGCCTCTACATTGTAATTGATCGGATACTTCACATACTGGATCTTTCCACCATTGCTAAGCTCCCAAAAACGGTATTCTAAATCCTGTTTCTGGATCGGTGTGATATCCTCGGTCACATGGCAGTGGAATCCGTTGCTGACATATTCCCTGTCAGAAACATTTTCAATGATCCCGTATTTTTTGCGAAACTGCTTTACCTGCAGTCCACACAGATTCTCTGCCGGTGTCGCATAGATCGCATAGAGGTTTCCATCCTCTTCCTTAAATTCATTGATCTTTTTATTGATATGCTCTAATACTTCGATCGCAAACTGTCCATCTTCTACTAAGGATTTTCCGTTATACAGCTCCTGCAGCTCATTAAATGCCGTAATTCCAAAAGATGCGGTTGCCGTCTTTAACAGCGGTTTGATCTTATCGTTATAGTTCAGATTTCCATTGTAAAATCCGCCTTCGCAGTAAGCTAAAGGATTCGTGGAAGCACGCATCTCACCTAAATAAGCATAAGTACGGATGTGGATCTGACGGATCAGCTCTAAATAGTAGTCTAATACCTCATAAAAATCTTTGCTCTCATGTCTGGCCTTTGCTAAGATCATCGGAAGGTGCAGGCTGACCACGCCAATATTGAACCGTCCCACAAAACGCGGTCTGTCATTTTCATCCTTTGGATACATGCCGCCCTCTACATACCAAGGAGATAAAAACGCACGACAGCCCATCGGACTGATGATCTCTCCATACTGCTTGTACATAGAAGCAATATAACCTTTTCCGGTCAGGCTCAGCCAATCCGGATACATCGTATGTCTTGAGCACTCGATACCGGCTTCAAAGACATCCTCTAACTCGCCGCCCGGTCCGTGCAGGCTTTCATCATATAAAAATACCAGTTTTGGAAACAGTACCGGTTTTTTGCACTCTGCCTTGCCCTGACCTTTCTGGCGCACGTTTAACATGGCAATGGATGCCATCTTTTCAAAACGCTTCGTTCCTGTTCCAAAGGTCATCGTAATAAACGGATAATCCCCACGGCTTGAGGATACGGAATTGAATTTATATTCCCATCCCTGAACACCCTGCTCAAAATCTCTCTTAATGTCCTTGATGGTCTCTTCCTCGGCACGCTCCTCACTCAATCCGAGTCCTAAATATTTTTCTTTATATTTTTTATAGGATTTTTGTGCATAAGGTTCTAAGATCTTTTCCACACTCGGCACGGTAAAACCGCCATACTGCTGGCTTGCTGCACTTAATACGATATCTCCGATGACATCAAAGGCTACATCTAGGGTCTTTGGCTCGTTATACCAGAGATTTCCCATCTCAAATCCGCCCCGTAAGACATTCTCCACATCGAAAAGACAGCAGTTCATCGTATCTCTTCTTGCAGACATATCATGTACATAAATATAACCGTCACGGCATGCCTGGATCTCTTCGGTGGTCATAAAGAACTTTTTGTACAACTCTTTATTTAACTCGTTAAAGATCAGGCTTCGTTTGGTGGAGACCAAAGCACTGTCTGTATTGGAATTTTCTTTATCGCCAATGTACATAATGGACTGGCTCTTTTTGTAGACCTCGTCTAACATCTGTACAAAATCCTGCTTGTAATTGCGGTAATCACGATAGCTCTTTGCCACGATCGGGTTGACACGCTCTAAGGCACCCTCCACGATATTATGCATCGTAGCGATCGGTACCTCGGTGATCTGCATCTCTTTGACTTTTTCTTCGACAAACTGGCAGATGAAATCCAATTCCTCCTGTGTAAATGTGATCAATGCACGGTATGCTGATTTGTTGACCGCCACTACCACTTTCTGTACGTTAAAATCTTCCTTTGTTCCGTCTTTTTTTACTACTTTGATCATTCCAACCATCCCTCCGGTGTTTCTTTATGTAGACTGAAGTTCTATATTATGTTACCCACATTTTGTATGTGTTATTATGTTTCTTTTATTTTTACACTATATATTGTGTGTCTTATTATCCTATCACTTCTACTATATGAAGTCAACCTCTAATCACTTATTAGAAGTTTCTACTTTTTTTATTTTTCTTCATATTTTTTTTATAATCAAGTCAAATATTTGTCACAATTTCTATTTATTATAAAATTGTCATCATTAAAAGATAACAACGTAGTTTTTCATTTTCTCATTACCCTAAAGAGGGTGGCTCCGCAAGCCGGCGGAACCACCCTCTTCCCCTTTTATTTTCAGTTTTCTGATACGTCTTATTTCTTTTTAAACAGATTTAACTTATTCTCTGTTCCACTCAACAACCGTGTGATATTCGCCCGGTGTCTCCAGATTGCCATCAGTGTGAAAATTCCGCCCAGCACATAGATTTCCGGCAGATATGTATCTGCAACCGGAAGATGCCCGGTCTGGCCAAACAATAAAAGTTCGATAAAAAAGACACTGACTAACAGGATCGAACCCAAAGAGACATACTGCGTCAGCAGCACCACTACAATAAACAGTCCGATACATAACGGTGCCATCTGCCAATGGAACGCTAAGATTACCCCCGTAGTACAGGCAATTCCTTTTCCACCTTTAAACTTCATATAAAACGGATAGTTATGCCCTAAAACCGCACCTAAGCCGGCATACATCCCCAATAATTTGATTCCTTCCGGATATTGAGCGTGAAAGATCAGCCAGGAGATAAAAATGGCAAGGATTGCTTTTCCACAATCCCCCGCGAACGTGATCGCTCCTGCTTTAAAACCAAGTGTACGCAGGGTATTGGTGGTTCCCGCATTTCCGCTTCCGTGTTCCCTGATATCAATATGTTGTGTTTTTCCATAGATATATCCCGTCTGAAACAGTCCTATGGCGTAGCCAATCAGAATACAGATGATCCTGCCCACTGTCATAGTCTAACCTTCCTTTCTCTCCCGGATGATGAATTTTAGGGATGTTCCCCTAAATCCAAACGCATCCCTGATACGGTTCTCAATATATCGTGTATAGGAGAAATGCATTAACTGTTTGTCATTGACAAAAATAACAAATGTCGGCGGTTTTACCGCTACCTGTGTAATATAGTAAAGACGCAGGCGTTTTCCCTTATCAGAAGGCGGCTGCTGCATAGCCACTGCCTCTGTCATGATCTCGTTGAGTACACCGGTTGCCACACGCATGGAGTTATTCTCAATGACAACATCGATCATTTCATAGATACGGTGCAGTCTCTGACCGGTCTTTGCCGAAATAAAGATGATCTCTGCATAAGGCATAAAACTTAAAATCTGACGGATCCTGTCTGTATGCTCTTTGACCGTCTTATCATTCTTTTCAATGGCATCCCACTTATTGACCGCTATGATGATCCCTTTTCCTCTGTCATGTGCGATTCCTGCGATTTTCGCATCCTGCTCCGTCACACCCTCGGTTGCGTCAATGACGATCATTACGACATCTGCACGTTCTACGGCTGTCACGGCACGGATGATACTGTATCTTTCAATATCTTCTTTGATCTTATTTTTGCGGCGCAGTCCTGCCGTATCAATAAATACATATTCTTTTCCATTGTATTTAATGTCTGTATCGATCGCATCTCTTGTCGTACCCGCAATATCGGATACGATCACACGCTGCTCACCGAGCAGACGGTTGATCAGGGAGGATTTTCCTACATTCGGCTTTCCTACAATTGCGATCCTCGGTCTTTCGTCCTCTTCATCTGTTGCACTTCCCTGTGGGAACTGTGCAATAACCTCATCGAGCAAATCTCCGATCCCCAGTCTGGAGGCCGCAGATACCGGAACCGGATCTCCAATTCCTAAATTATAAAATTCATAGACATCTGCCATATATTTGTTAAAATCATCTACTTTATTGACTGCTAAGATGACCGGTTTTTTCGAACGTCTGAGCATATCGGCAACCTTTGCATCGGAATCCTGCAGTCCCTGACGCACATCGGTAATAAAAATAATGACATCCGCCGTCTCGATCGCGATCTCTGCCTGCTCTCTCATCTGTGATAAGATAACATCTTTGCTGTCCGGTTCAATTCCTCCGGTATCGATTAAGGTAAACGCCTTATCGAGCCACTGCACTTCTGCATAAATCCTGTCTCTTGTAACTCCCGGTGTATCCTGTACAATGGAAATACGTTCCCCCGCTAATACATTAAAAAGTGTCGATTTTCCTACATTCGGCCGTCCAACGATTGCTACTACCGGCTTACTCATATCTATTCTCCTCTTTTCCTGTAATCTTATCTATTCGCTTGATTTTACAATATCCAACGTTTCTTGTAAAGCATTTTATGCCACTTTGACATCTGTATCTTAGTTTACAATAAAATTCAGGGAATCACAACCCTTCGTTATGATTCCCTGAATCGTTCTTTTCTATCATTACTTTTGATTACTGTTCATTTAAAAGTGCGTTTTGCTCACTCTCTGTCCTAAGTTTATGATTTTCCGTCAACATTCCTGCTTCATCGATCACCTTTAACATATGTTTACAGTCCACGTTGAACTTTACATAGGCAGTATCACTCTTCCAGACACCATCGGAATAGCCGTACTCATCTCCGTAAATATCCACCTGCTCAATTCCTTTTGGATTATAGTACTCTATACTAAGTCCGGAAGAGTAGATTTTATCCTCCTGCTGCGTATACGGGATGTTTTTCAGATTTCCCTCTTTGATGTCCTGCTTTAATGCTTTATACATCTTTTCTAAGTATTCACTGCTCATATAGATTGTCTCGTAAGTATCGTTCACTTCATTGTAAAAATCAAGGGATATCCCAACCGGTTTGGCTGTCTTATAATTTCTTCCAAACAGTCCCGCCATATAGTTGTCATACCGGTTTTCCACATCTAAGATCTGATTTAATACGGAATCCTTCTTTTGGATCTCTTTTTTTGTCTCAGCAAGTTCATAACTGCGGTACAGATAAGTGCCATCTTTATAGGCATACTTAAATTCCACTCTCGGACTTTCCCCCTCGTCTTTCTTACTTTGTGAAGCTTTTAATAATCCGTCTTTTGCGTCTATGATATTCTTATGTAGTGCGATCAGTTCTTTCATCTTTTCCGGCTCATCTGCCATAATACTCTCATCTGCACACATATAGACAGCCTTCAGTTCACCGACATCCGGTATCTTTTTTTCAATCCCGACTGCATCCATACTGATGCCTGCTACTAACAGTAAGGACACTGCAACAACTCCGACACACTCTGTGATCCTTCGCTTTTCAAATACCTTAAAGCTCTTTGCTAAAAACATCTGTGCAATGAAGAATGCCACTGCTCCACTGATAACAGCCCCCATCAATGCAAGGATCATCATCTGTGTCCGTGATGCCTTGCTGTTCACTCCTGCAACTAATGCTGCTGCTAAGATTGCCACGCAGATCGCACTTCCCCATCGGAATACCGGTTTGAGCCAGTTGACTGCAATACAGTCCCCTACGGTTTCTAAACGTTTTTTCCTGTATATCAGATAACCTACAAAAAATAACAGGACACCGACTAACGCATAAATAGCGACTGCTTTTCCACCAACCACTTCGATCAACGAACCGGCTGCCTCTTCACCGGAAACCGTATGAATGGACACATTCGTTTCTAAATAGTACAGCGGAGAGAGAAAATTCCCTTTGCTGAATCGGAAATGGTGATCCATTCCGTAAACCATTTCTGTCTGTAATATCTGAAAAATAAACCGGATCCCTACATATAAAAAGTTGGCTATCACATAGAAAATCGGAACTGCTAAAAGCTGTCCTGTCAACATTCCGATCACAATGGCTCCCGCATAGGCAAACAGACTCATTCCCATGGTCATCAACAGCCAGTACAGCAGATATTCCAGCCTGGAGATATCTCTTGCAAAACATACAAATGCGGTAATGACAAAGGTCAGAATCTGCGGTACGATCAGAAACAGGAACCCGGAAACCACATTTGTCACATAGAGTTCTTTTCTACTGACAGGCAGTGCATGAATCATGTTTGCACTCCGATTCTGATACAGATAGAAAAAAACGGTCATGGCACAAACGGTCGCTGCAATAAATACAAACATCGGCGTTAATGCTCCGCCTAAACAGGTCGCATAGCGTGCCAGATTCTCCTCCATGATCTGTTTTGCCACCTTAGTACCTGTTCCCGGATTTTCTGTGGATAACAGCAGTGTCAATGGCAGTGCATAGAGCAAAAACACCAGATAGATCCCCCAGATCGGCCAAAAATGTGTGATATTTTTCTTAAAGATCGTCTTATTAAAACAAGATGTCCCTGACTGCATAATCAGCACCTCCTAACTCGTAAATAAATATTTCTTCTAAACTTAACGGCAATACATCCATCAACATCGGATTTAAAGCCGTAAACTGCTCTTTGATCTGTTTGGGTTCTCCTCTTACGATCATCGTATGGACTCTTCCCGTCGTTGACATATGCAGCACTTCTAAATCCTTCGGAAGTTTTGGCATTTCTGCCTGGAATGCCGCCTGGATCTTACAAATACTGCTTTGCAGTTCACTTAACGAACGTTCAATAATGATCTTTCCATGGTTCATGATCCCTACATGATCACATACATCCTCTAATTCCCTCAGGTTATGGGAAGAGACTAACACGGTGGTTCCATGCTCTGTCACATCCTGCAGGATCAGACTCCATATCTGTCTTCGCATCACCGGGTCTAACCCATCCACCGGTTCATCTAAGATCAAAATCTGTGGTCTTGCACTGATCGCTAACCAGAATGCCACCTGCTTTTGCATTCCTTTGGAAAGTCTGCGGATCGTCTGTCTGGTATCTATGGAAGGAAAGGCTTCCCTTATTTTTTCAAACAGTCCTGCATCAAAATTCGGATAGATACCTTCATAGAACTTTTTCATTTCCATGGTATCTGCCTGTGCAAAATAGAACAGCTCATCAGGGATATAGGCAATCTTCTCTTTTGCAGCCGGATTTTCAAAAACCGGTTCTCCATCAATTAAGACACTTCCCTCATCCTGCTTATAGATCCCTGTCAGATGGCGGATGAGTGTGGATTTTCCTGCTCCATTCGGTCCTACCAGTCCGTAGATCGCACCTTTTTTTACATGGAAATCGGCTCCATCCAATGCCCGGAATCCATCAAAGGTTTTTACCAGATTTTCTACCTGTATCACTGCTCTTTCCTCCTCTTTTCTAATCTTTCAATCCTGCTTTTTAATTCCTCTGCCGTTACAGAAAAATAAAGCAGTTCTTCTGCTATCTCTTCAAACTGCAAGAACAGTTCTTCCATCCCCGTCGCATCTAACCGGATATCCTTAGCCGCAAAGGTTCCTTTTCCGGAGACGGAATACAGGTATCCCTCTGCCTCTAACTCCCGGTACGCCCGTTGTATCGTATTCGGGTTAATGGCAAGTGTTCCCGCTAACTCCCGGACAGAGGGCAGCTTTTCATCTGCGGCGATCGCGCCTGTGATCATCAGCTTTTTCAATCCTGACTTTATCTGTATATAAATCGGCTTGGTATCCCGATAATTCAATGTCAGCAATTTTACAACTCCTTCCTTGCGTATTAAGTGTACTACTACATTTCATACACCTAAAATAGCACAACTCCCCTTCCTATACAAGGAAGGGGAGTTTAGGAAATACTTAAGATTTTCTTAACCCTGTTCTTTTATCATCAAAAATGCTCCAAGATTACCGCGTTTTCCATGGCTTGCCCGATGTGAAAAAAGCAGATTCGGATTGCAGCAGGTACAAAGATTCGTAGTTACGATCTGCGCCTTTGGCACACCTGCCTCCATGAATACGATCTCATTCGCCCGCCATAAGTTTAACAGATATTTTCCGCCGCCTTTACTCTTTAAGATCTCTTCTTTCCTATCCGGGAATTCTTCTGCAAATGCCTCTGCCACATCCTCACTGACCTCATAACAATCCTGACAAATGGATGGTCCGATCGCACAGATCAGATGCTTTGGATCTGTTCCGTAGTGTTTTTGCATCACCCGGATGGTTGCCGCACCCATTCTTCCTACCGTACCACGCCAGCCGGAATGTGAAAGCCCGATCGCATGATGCTCTGTATCTACAAAATAAAGCGGCACACAGTCTGCATAAAATGTGGACAGTACCAGCCCCGGCTCATTTGTGATCAGCCCATCCACATCGGTATACCCGCGTTCTCTGACGACTCCTGCCCCTGCATCCTCTTGGGTAACGACTCTGACATTGGTGGTATGTGTCTGGTCACTGCACACAAAATGCGATACCTCTGTTCCCATACGCTTAGCAACACGTCGATAGTTCTCTCGCACCGCCGCTTCCTCGTCTCCTCTGGTAAAGCTGAGGTTTAGTTCTGCAAAAATCCCCTTGCTTGCCCCGCCTTCTCTGGTAGTAAAGCAATGACGTATCCAAGGAATCTCTTCTAACTTTTTATATTTTAAAAGCGGGGGCTGTTCCCCGCCGTCTATTACAAATATCTGCTCTTCGTTTTTCTTCTTAAAATCTTCGATCTTCATCTTTTACCTCTCTTTGATTTATTACCTTCTGTTCTACGGCAGATACTCAAAGGCATTCTTTACTACTTCTATCTGCTCACCCAACACTGCTGCCACATCAAATCTGCACGGAATATCCATACGCCCGCACTCCCGCATCAGATAATAAGACGCTGTCATGGAGATTTTTTTCTGCTTTTTTCGATCGACCGCCTCTTTGGGATTTCCCATCTTGTCATCCCTGCGATATTTGACCTCCACAAAGACCAGTGTCTCTCCCTCTTTTGCAATCAGATCGATCTCTCCTATACGGCAACGGTAATTTTTTTCTAAGATTTCATATCCCTGCGTCTTTAAGTACTCTGCCACCAGATTCTCATAATATGCTCCTTCTTTCCGCCGATTCATACTCTCCCCCTATTTTCCAAGTTTATCTTTCAAACGGTCCATCTTATCCACAAAGACCAGTATCTCCGCCACAACCTCATACAGTTCCGGAGGGATCATATCCCCGATCTCCAGTTTTGAGAGTGTCGCCGCTAATTTGCTGTCCTTGTAAAACGGTACATCCTCTTCTTTTGCTTTTTCTATGATCCGCTCGGCTATCAGTCCCTTACCGGTTGCTAAGATCTTTGGTGCCTCTTCGCCGGGTTCATAAGCGATCGCCACGGCTGTCTTGACTTTTTCTTTCTGCCTCTCCATATCTATGCCCTCACATCAAAGGAATACCGATAGACCTTTCCGGCACTCGGCATATCATGTTTTAAGAAATCTTCTACAAAATCCATATCCTTTTCTTCGCTCTTTACTTCGATCTGACACTGATACCCCTTGTTCTCTAAACGTTCCGCCAATTCTTCAGCATGTGCTAAGATCAGCTCATAAGAGGCATCGTCTGCCATATAAAAGTTCGTCTTGACCGCAGTCCCTTTCATCTTAACGGAAATATCCGTAGAACCAAGGTGATCCATATCCAAATGTAAAAAAGCACTCAGCTCGCCGTCCATATCTCTTGGATTCTTTTTATTCGTATAGACATAAAGCTCACTGTTGACATTCTGTCCGTTCATTTTTAACGGAAGCTGGACAAAATTATAGATCTGATTGATCTGGTTCATAAATTCGATATTGCCACGGACATCCGCTACCGCTTTTTGCAGACCCTCCGTTCCGCTTCCCGCCTGTTTGATAAATTCATCCAACCGGTTCATCTGCGTCTGCAGCCTGTTATACAGTTTCTCTACGGTTTCTTTGGAACCCGTCTCCTGTGGCTCTAAGTACCACTGGTTCTCTACTGCCTTTTTTAAAATGGTCTGATATTCTTTTCCTGAAAAAAGTTTGAATAGTGCCTCTTTTTGTGGAAATTCATTCTCTTTGAACAACTGATTTAAATTCTTTAAAAAATCCTCTGCACTCATTCCCGTTTTTAAATTTCCATTTTTATCAAGCAAGACTTGTTTTCCGTCTGTTTCTAACTCTTTTAGCTGCTGTTCTAAACCGGCAACCCCTTCTTTTCCAAGAATCTCTCCCAGACTGCCCTGTGCCACAGCAGGCATCTGTCCGTTTACGGTCTGTTTTACTGCATTTGCTTCCTGCTGCACTCCTTCTTTGCCAGCCTGTTGTATGCCCTCATCTGATGCACCTGTCTGCAGTGTTCCGTCTTCTGCCGTGCTCAATGTCTGCTGCAATTCTTTTGCAATATCTGCTGCCTGTTGCTCTGTTCCATTCTTTATAACAACACTTCCATCTGCCGTTTTTGCAAGCAGCTCCTGTGCTTTTGCTCCTGTATCCTGACTCTGTTCGATCGTTTCTCCTCCAAACAGAATATCCATCAACTGCATATTTTTTGCTGTCATCTGCCCGGCAGTATCACCTTCTCCTGCGATCGACTTTGGAAGCTGCTCTAAGACATTTTCTAATTCTTTCATAATTGCCGCGGTATCTGCCTTATAATTAGAAAACTGCTGCACATTGGCCTCCGTTACAGGAATCCCTAACTTATTCATCTGTGCGATCACAGATGGCTCTGCCTTTGGAAACATCGCAAGCTGTCTCATCATCTGATTTAAACTGTTCTTATCGATCGGAAGCTGTTCCTCCATCATGGTGCGTACCATCTCAAGATTATCCGCCGTAACTCCCATTCCTGCCTGCATTAAAGCTTTTAGCAGCGTTGGATTACTGCTGTCGCCGTTTAAATACGGTTTGATGGCTATCTGTGTCTGGGTATTGGATTTTACTTCAAAAAACATTGCCTGATTAAGCCTGAGCTGTATCTGTCCCTCTAATCTGGCAGAAATCTTCTCTCCGTTTGCAAGCGTTAAAAGTACCTGTCCGTCAGAAATATCCGTCACGGTTCCTTCAAATACGTTTCCTGTCTGTAAAGAGGACAGCGTACCTGTCAACTGCTGTGTTCCTGTCTTTACCGCCTGCTCCTGCGCCGTAACCGGCACGGTATTTTGTCCGTATTTTCCAAGTAAATCCGATATCTGCATACAGATGCCCCCTAGATAAAATTCTTTATAAATGTCATTCGGTGGATCGGTGATGCTCCATACTTTTTAATTGCCGCAATATGTTCTGCCGAACCATAGCCTTTGTTGGAGGCAAAACCATATTCCGGCATCAGTTCATCATATTCTGCCATCAGCCGGTCCCTCGTCACCTTTGCAATAATGCTTGCCGCTCCGATCGAAATACTCTTCGCATCTCCTTTGATGATCGGCACCTGTGGTATGGAAACCTCCGGTATCGTTACTGCATCGTTTAATAATATATCGGGTGCTACGCCTAAATTCCTTATAGCCTCCCGCATGGCTTCATAGGTCGCCTGTAAAATATTGATCTCATCGATCCGCTGTGGTCCGACCAGACCGACACCGACTGCTACTGCTTTTTCCATGATCTTATCATAGAGTGCCTCACGTTTTGCGGCAGACAACTTTTTAGAATCATTGATATACAAAATATCACAGTCCTTTGGCAGGATCACGGCTCCTGCTGCCACCGGACCTGCTAACGGTCCTCTTCCCGCTTCATCGATCCCACAGATATAAGTATATTCTGCATACTCGTATTCGTATTTTTTTAAAGCCTCGATGCGTACCCGCTCTGCCTCTAATTTTTCGATTCGTTTTTTTGCCTGGGCAACGGCTGCCTGCACACCGCTTCTGGTATCTTCCTTATAGTTTTCAATAAAAACAGGCAGCATGGATTCCTCTGCTGCCTTTAATTCTGCTTTAATCTCACCGATTGTCTTCTGTTTCAAAACTGCCTCCTACTGGTGCCTGATAAATCCAAATTCATCAAACGGATAAATCTGAAGCCATGCTCTTCCAATGATGTCCTTCTTTTGGATAATACCAACACTTGGATCTCTGCTGTCCGAGCTGTTGTTCCGGTTATCTCCAAGCACAAAATACTCACCCTCGCCAAGTGTGATCTCATCTCTTGCAATCCCCGGATCCTGTATCACTTCTCTTCCATAGGATTCCTTCAGTACTTTTCCATTGATATAGATATTTCCGGAATCATCAATCCGCACATGTTCGCCCGGCAGTCCGATGATCCTTTTGATATAATAGGTATCCTCCTCATATTTATATGGGAAAATGATAATATCATATCTTTCCGGGTCATGAAAACGGTATGATATCTTATCCACGATCAGATTATCCCCATCACTTAAAGTATTCTCCATAGAAGAACCGCTGACCTCTGTCCGCTGTCCCACATAATGTATGATCAAAAGCATTGCTGCGATTACAATGACAAAATAAAGGACAAAACTCAAAATCTCTTTTCCTATTCTTTTTCCTGTTCCTTCCGGTGTATTCTCTTCCGACATATTTTCCTCTGACATATCTATAACCTTTCCTGTGTCTGCTATTGCAAATCTATTTCTATTCTATGCTACTGTAACAGGAAATTCAAGGGTAATTTTCCCCAATTTTCCACTCCTGAATTCTTCTAACAACAGATTCGCTGCTTTGGTATAATCCAGTTCATTGCCTTTCTGGATACAATTTCTCTTTACGGCGATCTGCTCTATGATATTTGCAGGTGTCTGGTCTTCCTCCACCTCATAACGTGCATGCAGCACTCCCGGATAATGCTCTGTTAAAATAGCGATCAGTTCTAATGCCAACTCATCAATATTTAAGATCTCATCTTTGATCGCACCGATCAATGCCAGCCGCAGTCCCACCTGCTGGTCTTCAAATTTCGGCCAGAGGATTCCCGGTGTATCTAACAGTTCCACACTCTTATTCAGACGGATCCACTGTTTTCCTTTTGTAACTCCCGGCTTATTTCCGGTCTTTGCGCAGGCTCTTCCTGCAAAGGTATTGATAAATGTGGATTTTCCGACATTCGGGATTCCAACCACCATTGCACGGACCGGACGGTTCTTGATCCCACGTTTTCTGTCCCGCTCCGTCTTTTCCTTACAGGCCTCTGCAATGACAGCAGAAATGGCTTTCATACAGCCTTTATTTCTTGCATCCACTTTAACGGCAAAATAGCCTTTTTCCTTAAAAAATTCCATCCATGCTTCACTTGCATCTTTGTCTGCTAAATCCGATTTATTCAAAAGGATCAGTCTTGCTTTATTTTTTCCAAGCTCATCAATGTCCGGATTCCTACTGCTCATCGGGATTCTGGCATCTACCAGTTCGATGACCAGGTCAATGAGCTTTATATCTTCCTGCATCTGGCGTTTTGCCTTTGTCATATGTCCCGGATACCACTGAAACTGCATATTCTCACCTCTACTTTACAAATCCAAAATCTTTCAGCGGGGAAACGATAAACCATGCCTTCCCCACAATGTACTCCTTTTTTACATTTCCGATATTGGCATACCGGCTGTCCTCACTATTGTTACGATTATCTCCTAACACAAAGAACTCGTCCTCGCCAACCTCTATCTCATCTTCTGCTAATTCGGCATGCTCGATCGAAGCTGCCTCTATTTTTTCATCAAATACTTTTCCATTGACATAAACCGTACCGTTTTTGATCTGCACCGTGTCTCCCGGAACTCCGATCACACGTTTGATATAAAGATGTGATTTTTCATTTCCATTTGGAAAAAACACCACGATATCATTCGTCTTTGGCTGGGTCAGTTTGTATACAAAGCGGTTAACCAACACCTCATCCCCCTCCGCCAGAGTGCCAAGCATGGACGGGCCTACCACATCTGCCCGATATCCGACAAAATAGACTAACACAAGTGCAAACAATACTGCAATCGCAATCTCACCAATCCAGGTGCCAACTTCTTTTGCTAACGTCTTATTTACTTTTCTTCTTCGCCTTGAAAAATCCAATCCACTTCGTCTGAAACGCAGATTCATCGTAGTTCCTCCCTGTATCCTCTCTTTTCGTAATCTTTCGCACCCTGCTAAGGTTTAATCTTCTTTTCGTATCCTTTGAGAATGTGTAGCAGCCTTATGGATCAGATATGGAAAGTTTCTTTTTGTGCAATGGAGATGAGACTCAGGAAATCGTAGAGCCCTCTGGCGAATACGATTTCTGATTTAAGAGGCTCATCGGAATGGTCTGCACAAGGAAACTTGGAATATCTGATCCATAAGGTTCACCACTCCAACACCCCAACACATAAACAAAAAGGGACAATACCGAAGTACTTGTCCCTTCCCATCGACTTATTTTACTAATTCTTTTACCTTAGCTCTCTTACCTACGCGGTCTCTTAAGTAGTATAATTTAGCTCTTCTTACTTTACCTCTTCTTACTACTTCGATCTTTTCCACGTTTGGAGAATGTAAAGGCCATGTCTTCTCTACTCCAACGCCGTTTGAGAATTTACGAACTGTAAAAGTCTCACGGTTGCTTCCGCCCTGTCTCTTTAATACGATTCCTTCAAAGACCTGGATTCTTTCACGGTTTCCCTCTTTGATCTTCGCATGTACTTTTACTGTATCACCTACAGCAAATTCAGGTACTTCTGCTTTTAACTGCTCTGCTTCAATGCTCTTAATGATTTCACTTGCGTTCATGTTGTTTCCTCCTAATTATCCGGATGTTCGTAATACACTTTGTAACAGAGGACCATCTCTTTTTTCTCACAACTCGCATATAATACCATAAAACCGTATATTTTGCAAGCGTTTTTCCTGATTTTATGCATTCTCTACGATCGCACCCTCACGATACGCCTGAAGAAGTTTTTCCAACTCGCGGATATTCTCCTGAATGGAACGTCCTACATCCGTATCTGCCACGGTTTTACGTTTTACCACATGTTCTACTAACAGTCTGTGGGAATGAACATCTCTTCCCTCCTGCACTGCCTTTTCTACGGATTCAAACGGCTCATGTGCCGCAATGACAAGTCCATAGGAATTGTAGATCAGGGTATAACCTGCAATACCGGTCTTTCCCTGATATGCCTTAGAAAATCCACCGTCAATGATCAGAAGTTTTCCATTACATTTGATTGGAGATTCTCCCTTCTTTGATTCCACCGGAATATGGCCGTTGATGATATGACATTCTTCGCCGTGCAGTCCGAACTCCGCTAAAATGCGATTGACGATCTCTTCTTTTTCTAACAGCCGGTAATACGGATTCTTTGGCTCCACATGTGTCTTTTTATCCGCTACAAAGTAACGTTCAAAGGTGGTCATCTTCTGCTTTCCAAATACCGGTGAATTCTTATTTTCCCAGATAAACCAGAAGATATCAAGTCCCTTTTTCTTTTCTTCTTTATCCAGTGAATAATATCCCTTGCGGACATAATGCTCTAATACGTCATACAACTCTTTACCCGAATACTTTTCTCCATAAATATCTACTTCCGTAAAGGTTCCATCCTCGTTCAGTGGCACACAGCCATGATACAGCAGATTGCCATTGTATACTTTATAAAGACTTCCTTTCGTAAGCAGGAAACGCACATGTTTCTGTAAACGCTCGCAGTTCACAAATGCGGTCTTTAAGCGCTCAACCACATCATTTTCCTCCGCGGTAAGCTGATAAGGATTCTTCGGGTCGATCGTCGGAAAACATTTGTCCTTCAATGGATATGTAACGCCTTCAATCACAACGGTTCCTTTTTCTAAGTCCATCTGATGCAGCAGCCTTCTGTCCTCCATATGGAATTCCGGATGCTTTTCTATCAACTGTCCCTCTAATTTAAACTGGATGATGCTGATGGCTTTGTGCATTTTTTCATCTAACAGGGCATCCCGGACATCATACTCTTCTTCACGGAAATCCAGACTGAAACACTTGCATGGGTCATCCGCATACTGGGTCATCGCAAGGCGTGCTAACGGCACTAAATTGATACCATAGCCGTCCTCTAAAATATTCAGATTTCCATATTTTGCTGAAATCCGAAGGACATTTGCGATACATGCCGTATTTCCTGCTGCGGCTCCCATCCAGAGCACATCGTGATTTCCCCACTGGATATCGACGGAATGATGCTCCATCAGCGAATCCATGATCATATGCGGATACGGACCTCGGTCAAAAATATCTCCTACCACATGAAGATGGTCTACGACCAGACGGCGGATCAGATTACAAAGTGCTATGATCAGCTCCGGTGCACGTCCTGTACGGATCACGGAATGGATGATCTCATTATAGTATGCCTCCTGATCAGACACATCCGGTCTTCCGTTTAAAAGTTCCTCGATCACATATGCAAAATCCTTTGGAAGTGCCTTACGCACTTTTGAACGTGTATATTTTGAAGATGCATTCTTGCAGACACAGATCAAACGATAAAGCATCACGCTGTACCAGTCCTCAAGATCTTCCTCGCTCTGCTGCACCTGCTCTAATTTCAATTCCGGATAATAGATCAGGGTCGCGATCGACTTCTTCTCTGCTTCGCTGAATGCATTGCCGAACTCATCCTGTATTTTCCTCTTAATGGCTCCCGAACCGTTTTTTAAGATATGCTGGAACTGCTCATATTCTCCATGAATATCTGTCATAAAATGTTCCGTTCCTTTTGGCAGACTTAAGATTGCCTGTAAGTTGATAATCTCTGTCGCTGCCGATGCAATGGTCGGATACTGTCTTGCCATTGTCTTTAAATATTTGAGGTCTCTTTCTTCCATACGCTCTCCTTTGTCCCTTAGCGGTCTGCTGACTGAATCACATCACTCATATCATAAAAGCCTGCCGGTTTTCCTGCTAAAAACTTAGCCGCTTCAATGGCTCCTTTTCCAAAAATTGCTTTGGAATATGCTGTGTGTTTGAATTCGATCACTTCATCCGTTCCCGCAAAAATCACTTCATGCTCACCTACAATATTTCCACCACGGACAGCCTGGATACCGATTTCGTATTTCTCTCTCTTTTTCCGTTCTTGTGAGCGGTCATACTTATATTCGTAGTTCTCTTCTAACGCATTGTTCATTGCATCTGCTAATGCCAATGCCGTTCCGCTCGGTGCATCCACTTTCTGATTATGGTGTTTTTCCACGATCTCCATATCAAAGCCTGCCGGCACTAAAACCTTTGCAGCTTTTTTTAACAGATCCATCAAAATATTGATTCCCATGGACATGTTTGCAGAACGCAGCACTGCCGTCTTTTGGGCTGCTGCTTCAATCCGTTCTATCTGTTCTTCACTCAATCCGGTCGTACAGATGACGACCGGTATCTCTTTTTGTACACTGTAATCAATCAGGACATCTGCTGCCTGTGCAGAAGCAAAATCAATGATCACATCTGCTTCCTCCTTGCAGTCCCAAAGGCTCTGATATACCGGATATTCATTTTTAATGTGGTTTGATACATCGATTCCTGCCACGATCTCAATATCAGGATCCTCTTTACAAAGTCCGGTAATCACCTGACCCATTTTTCCATTACAGCCATGCATGATCGCTCTTGTCATTTCTTTATCCTCTCGTTCTCTTCTCTCTGATCACAAACTGTACTGCTTACTTTAACAATCCGTAAGTACGCATTACTTCTTCTAATACTTTTGCATTTTTTTCTTCCATTTCGGTCAGCGGAAGACGAAGCGGTCCGACTTCCATTCTCATCAGGTTCAATGCTTTTTTCACCGGGATCGGATTGACCTCTGAGAAAAGTGCATCCACTAACGGCAGACCCTTCATCTGTATCTCTAATGCTTTTTTCGTATCCCCATTCAGATAGCTCATGCACATATCATGCACATCCTTTGGTGCAACATTCGACCATACGGAGATCACTCCGATGGCTCCAATGGACATCAGTGGCACGACCAGTCCGTCTTCACCGGAATAAAGGTCTAATTTTCCATCTGTCAGATCCATCGTCTTAGATGCCTGTGCAAGACTTCCTGTTGCTTCTTTTAATCCCACGATATTTGTTTCATTTTTAAACAATGTTGCTGCTGTCTCCGGTAAAATGTTACATCCTGTTCTGCTTGGCACATTGTACATGATGATCGGTGTCTTTACGGATCTTGCGATCGTTGTATAATGCCGGATCAGACCACCCTGTGTTGCCTTGTTATAATATGGTGTTACGATCAAAAGTCCGTCTGCACCTGCCTCCTCTGCTTCCTGTGAAAGCTGTACTGCTGTTGCAGTACAATTAGAACCCGTACCTGCTACGACCGGAATCCTGCCCTTTGTAAATGCAATGGCAGCCTCAATGACTTTTTTGTGTTCTTCCATGGAAAGTGTGGAACTCTCTCCGGTTGTTCCTGCGATTACAATACAATCCGTTCCATTCTCAATCTGAAATTCGATCAGTTCTTCTAACTTTTCATAGTTCACTTCCTGATTTTCTTTCATCGGGGTTACGATTGCCACTCCTGCACCTTTAAATATTGCCATATCTATTTCCTCCATTTTCTGATTTCAGGTAGATAAAGCTACGGAAAACTTTTCCTATAGCCAGAAAAAGCCGACTCAGAAAAGCCGGCTTAAATTTTCGTTCACAGAATCCAAATCACTGTGTCTTTTCGGATAGCGCCTCCATCTGATATACCGATGAGAGTCATAGAATTCTTCATCCTATGCCCAAAGATACGACTGCAGATCACCATATCCTTTCGGCGTTCTCCCCTTTCACACCTCTTCTTCTGCCTCTGCCGCATCCGATATGCTACTTATGAATCACGCAACCTCTACCTTTTTATTCTATTATATTCTACTACTCATATCTGTGCTAACTATATCACTACGGACGAACCTTGTCAATTATTTTTCCGCTATAATATTGTAGACTTCATCCGCAATTTCCCGCAATTCCTCCGGCAGTCTCCGTCCGGTTAAGATCACATCGGTTTCCTCCGTTTTTGCCCGGATGATCGCACACAACTCTTCTACCGATATCACGCCTGCATCCACGACTCCTAAGATCTCATCAAGTACGAGCAGATCACACTCACTGGTTGCAAGCACTTTTCTGGCAAAATTTAATCCATTTTTCATATTTGCAGATTCTTCTTTTTTCTCATCTTCACTTAAATCTGCAAAACATTCCGCTAGTTTCTCAAAACGGAAAAACTTGATCTCCGGCTCTAAACGCTGCAACAGTTCTCCCGGTTCTTCTTTTTTTGCCTTCAAGAACTGGACAATAATGACATTTTTTCCTGCATCTGCCTTACGCAGTGCATTTCCAAGTGCGGCAGTCGATTTTCCTCTGCCCTCACCATAGTAAATCTGTATCACTCCACGTTCCATTTTTTCCTCCTCTGCCATACGATATGGCTTTCAATCTTCTCCCCCTGGATTTGATTAAAATACCATATTCGGACAAAAAAAGCAAATTTTATTCTAAAAACTCTATTTTATTGACAGATACTTCATAGGCAACACGCTTCTCTGTCTGCTCTTCACCGATTTTTTTAATATATTCCCTGCTCTGGATTCTTCCATATACTTCGACATGGCTTCCCACCTCAAATGAGGAGGCATATCTCGCATTTCTTCCCCAGCAGATACATGGGATATAGTCTGATTTCCCATAGGAACGGTTGACTGCAACCAAAAGATCCGCAATTTCTCTGCCAAGTGGTGTTTTTCTGTAGATCGGCTCTTTACATATGTAACCGTCGAGGTAAATCTGATTGCTCTTGATATCATCCTCGATCTCATCCACGAACTCTAATTCGCGTACAAATACGGAAAGTATCAGGCGGTTCTTCTTTTCCTCATGTCTATTATAGGAGCGGAACTGACCGCTTACCGAGATGGTCTCTCCGATATAACTCTGTGTCACATCCACCAGTCTTTCCGACACCATCAATGGTATGTAATCTACGGAATCACTCAGGCGGCTGACGGATATATCTACTAAATAGAATCCCTCACCATATACCTCGTGGCTGAATTCAAATTCTGAGACAATCTCTCCTATCATCGTTACCTGGTTATTTTCAAATAATTTATCTGCCATGTTTCTTCTCCCTTCATTCTCTTGAACATCTTTTGCCCCTCTATCTTAGTTGTCCCACCACAAAAAACTCCACATGTTTTGTCGATAACTTTCCTGATTCTTACTCCTGTATTTTTTCAAAAAGTATTGCCATATCTTTTTTTTGTGATAAAATAAATTGGTTAGACTTATATGTGAACAAGAGAAAGAAGGATTAAAATATGAAAACAAAAAGAGAGGACATCCGTAACATTGCGATCATTGCCCATGTTGACCACGGCAAAACAACGTTAGTAGACGAGCTTTTAAAGCAAAGTGGTGTATTCCGTGCCAACCAGGAAGTGCAGGAACGTGTGATGGATTCCAATGATATAGAAAGAGAACGCGGTATCACTATCCTTTCTAAAAATACAGCCGTATTCTATAAAGATGTAAAGATCAATATCATCGACACTCCGGGACATGCGGATTTTGGCGGTGAAGTAGAACGTGTCTTAAAAATGGTAAATGGCGTTGTTCTCGTTGTAGATGCTTTTGAGGGAGCTATGCCACAGACCAAATTCGTTCTGATGAAAGCACTTGCCTTAGATCTCCCGGTAATCGTATGTATCAATAAGATTGACCGTCCGGAGGCAAGACCGGATGAAGTCATCGACGAAGTGTTAGAACTCTTTATGGATTTAGATGCTTCCGATGAACAGCTTGACTGCCCATTCATCTATGCTTCTGCAAGAGATGGATATGCATTAAAAGATCTAAACGATGAAAAGAAGGACATGACTCCTCTTTTTGAAACCATCTTAGATTACATTCCTGCACCGGAAGGTGACCCGGATGCGAATACACAGGTTTTGATCAGTACGATCGATTACAATGAATATGTTGGACGTATCGGTGTTGGAAAAGTGGACAACGGCTGCTTAAAGATCAATCAGGATGCCGTTGTTGTTAATCACCATGAACCGGACAAACTGCAAAAAGTCCGTATCAGCAAACTCTATGAATTTGACGGTCTGAACAAGGTTGATGTCAAAGAAGCCGGTATCGGTTCGATCGTCGCCATTTCAGGTATCGCTGATATCCACATTGGAGATACGATCTGCGCCCCGGAAAATCCTGTAGCGATTCCTTTCCAGAAAATTTCCGAGCCGACCATCTCCATGAACTTTATCGTAAATGACAGCCCGCTTGCCGGACAGGAAGGTAAATTCGTAACCTCCCGCCATATCCGTGACCGTCTTTTCCGTGAGCTGAATACGGACGTTTCTTTGCGTGTCGAGGAAACAGAGAACGCCGACAGCTACAAAGTATCAGGACGTGGTGAATTACATTTATCTGTCTTAATTGAAAATATGCGGCGTGAAGGTTATGAGTTCGCAGTCAGCAAGGCTGAAGTACTCTATCACACCGATGAAAAAGGTAAGAAGTTAGAGCCGATGGAGCTTGCCTATGTCGATGTACCGGATGAATTTACCGGAGCAGTCATTGACAAGTTAAGTCAGAGAAAAGGTGATCTTTTAAACATGGGACCTATCAGCGGCGGATATACTCGTTTAGAGTTCAATATCCCATCCAGAGGTCTGATCGGTTATCGTGGCGAATTCTTAACCGATACCAAAGGAAATGGTATCATTAATACGATCTTTAACGACTATGCTCCATACAAGGGCGACATCCAGTACCGCAAACAGGGATCTCTGATTGCCTTTGAATCCGGTGAATCCGTAACTTACGGTCTCTTCTCCGCACAGGAGCGTGGTACTCTCTTCATCGGGCCTGGAGAAAAGGTATACTCCGGTATGGTAATCGGTCAGTGTGCAAAAGCGGAGGACATTGAGTTAAATGTCTGCAAGAAAAAACATCTGACTAATACCCGTTCCTCTTCTGCTGATGAGGCATTGACACTGACACCGCCAAAGATTTTAAGTTTAGAGCAGGCACTTGATTTCATTGACACCGATGAACTCTTAGAGGTAACACCGGAAAGTCTCAGAATCCGAAAGAGGATCTTAGACCCTACGATGAGAAAACGTGCGAATATGAGAAATAAATAATAGATCATCCAGAGTGCTGTACTGTGAACTGTGCAGTGCTCTTTTTTTGTTCTATAGGATTAGGGTGTTAAAAGACAGCTCACAACTTAGTGGCTGGCAACTTGCACAAAACCGGGACTGCTTTTGTGACTTTGGAAGAAAATTAGTAAATCTTAGTCTGGCTGTTCATGTATAGTGTTTTGCTGCCATGGACGGCAGCAAAAGTCTTAAGCCCCATGGACGGGGCGTTTAAGACGTACACGTCACTCCACCGCAATCTGACTCAGGCAGACTTAGATTTTCTTATTTTCATACAACGGAACAAAACAGACTTGGCTTTGTGCCAGTTGCTAATCAAAAAACTTGAAACCGCCTTTTGACACCCTAATCTCTATAGAAATACCATGTTACGTTCAAGCATGGACATTGTGTTTCCTATAGAGCAAAAAGCCCTTCGGTTGAAAATATACAGCTCGCGGAGAAGTAAATAGCTGCTATGCATGATTTTTAGACAGATTCCTATCCTGCTTTTCTATTGTTATTATTATTGGATTGTTTTAAATTTTTTAAGATTTGAAAATTTTTGAATTTTTGAATACTTTCGTTAGATTGCTAATCATATAGCACTTTGAATTTTTGAATTATTATTACCATTTCATCTTATCATGATTTCATAATTCGATTGGTGGTCCTAAATTTCCTATAGCAAGTAAACCCCTACATTTTTGCAAGGAACTCTTCCATGGTGTCAGCTTTTCCTTCTGCTTTCCACTTTTTCTCTTTTATTCGAAGCATCTCTTCTATTGTCATATACCTTCCCTCCAGTCCACGCCACTGTTTTAATTTTCTGACTCTGTCATGCAGATATTATAAACCGGAGGCAGGAAAATGACAAGAAGATTCTCATCCCACTACTTCAACTTATGGATATAGATACAGTTTGGTGTCTCCACTTGTACCGGTCTTGCATCCATCAGGCAGTATTTTTTCTCATAATTGATCTTAAAGGTACGGATCTCATTAGAGTCATGGTTCAGGCTGACAAAGTGATGTCCATCCGGGAATACGGCAAGCGCCTTCGGATAATCGCCACTGATCCGGGTCTCCATATCTAAGGTCAGCATTCCGGTATTTTTATCAATTTTATAGATGATCACATCGTTAATGCCCACATTGGAGACAAAGAGGTATTTTCCATCGGCGGAATGTTCAATTCCTGATGCATTGCAGGCAATCCCCTCGTCCTCATAGTCTGTGGAAATGCTCTGCACCCGCTCAAATACCGGCTGATCATCCTCCACATAATATTTATAAACATCTACGGTGTTCTTCAACTCGCAGAGTACATAGGCAAAACGTCCATCCACACTGAAACGGATCATGCGCGGACCGGAATCCAGTTCACATCGTAAAATATCTGCTAACTTGATGCGTCCTCTTTCGTAGTTGATGCGGTAAATCTTTACATGGTCAAGTCCGCTGTCTACCGCACAGAGAAATTTCTGATCCGGTGTTACTTTTACGCAATGTACATGAGGTCTGGAGGCTCTTTCGGCAACTCCACGTCCAAGTCCCTTATGAAAAATGCCATCCGCGATCTCGGCAACTCCGCCATCCTCACTCAGACGCATCATACTGACTCTTCCATCATGGTAACCTCCGACAAAGAGGTAACGGTCCTCATCATCAAGTTCTACATAACAGCCACGCATTCCGCCAATCCACTTTTTGTTAATCGGAATCAAATCTCCGTCCGGCTGGATGGCAAAGGCTTCCACTCCTTCATCCGCGATAGAATAGAGGTATTTTCCACTGTGGGAAACAATCAGATCCGATGGATTATTGATTGGAACAACTTTTCGCTCCGTTAACGTTCCCCGAAGCTCATCCACATCGTAAATATGGATTCCCACACTGTTTTCATGTGTATAAGTTCCTACATAAGCAACATATTTTCCTTCCATCATGGCTGTTCCTCCTCTTTTCTTCTGAGAATGTCATAACATTCTAACGGTTCTCCTAAATCAATAAACAATACCTGCTGCGGATGCGGTGCAGACTCCATTGCATTGCCTTCTTCGTCCACAATCGCCCGCACGGTAACGCTCCGGTTCTCTCCATTCGGTTTCATCACTTCTATCTCTTCACCGACAGAGAACTTATTGCGCTGCTCAATACGATATCTGCCATGTTCATCCACACTTCCAACAATACCAAGATAGGTATATTCTTTGACATAAGTATTGCTGTCATAAATCTGCGTTGTTTCATCCGGTTTTCCAAAGAAAAATCCGGTGGTAAACTGGCGGTAAGTACAGTTTGAAATCTGCTCCTTATACCAGTCCATATTCTTTTTATAAAGTTCCGGCGACTCTAAATAATCATCAATTGCCTTGCGATAGGTTCTGGCAACCGTTGCAACATAGAGTGCCGTTTTCATTCTGCCCTCAATCTTAAAACTGTCAATTCCTGCATCGATCAGTTCCGGAATATGCTCGATCATACAAAGGTCTTTAGAATTGAAAATATAAGTTCCACGCTCATTTTCATAGACCGGCAGATACTCTCCCGGACGTTTTTCCTCTACAACGGCATATTTCCAACGGCATGGATGGGTGCAGGCGCCCTGATTTGCATCCCTTCCGGTAAAATAATTGCTGAGCAGGCATCTGCCCGAATAGGAAATACACATTGCTCCATGGATAAATGTTTCTATTTCTAGATCTTTTGGTATATTGTCACGGATTTCTTTAATTTCCGCTAGGGAAAGCTCCCTTGCAGACACTACTCGCTTTGCTCCCTGTGCATACCAGAACTGATAGGTTCCGTAATTGGTATTATTTGCCTGTGTGGAAATATGGATCTCTATCTCAGGACAGATCTCCTTTGCAATCATAAATACTCCCGGATCGGAAATGATCAGTGCATCCGGTTTGATCTCTTTTAATTCCGTAAAATATTTTTTCACACCTTCTAAATCCTGATTATGTGCTAAAATATTTGCCGTAATATAGACTTTGACACCATGCTCATGTGCAAATGCAATGCCCTCTTTGATCTCTTCATTTGTAAAATTCTTTGCCTTTGCCCGAAGTCCAAATGCCTCTCCACCGATATAAACAGCATCTGCTCCAAATATCACAGCAATCTTCAATACTTCTAAGCTGCTTGCCGGCACTAATAATTCCGGATGTCTCATGCTTTTCTTCCCTTCTTTGTACTGATTGTAATTCCATCACCGACCGGCAGGACTGCCGTAGTCAGTTCTTCACTATGCGTTAATGTATAGAGATACTCCCTCATTCTCTTATGTATCGTGCGGTTTCTTCTTGTCACTGCAAACCGTGATTCGATAATGTCGCCATCCTGCAGCACATTATCGGAGATCAAAATTCCCTCCGGCTGCAACAGTTCTAATACCCGTGGCAGGAAATTCAGATACTGTCCCTTTGCCGCATCCATAAAAATAAGATCAAACGGTTCTGTGAGCGTTTCTAATACATCTTTTGCATCCCCTTCTAACAGGGTAATCTGCTCTTCTTTTTCTGCACGGATAAAATTCTCCCTTGCAATCGGAATCCGCTTCTCATAATTTTCAATCGTTATGATCTCACATCCGACAGGATCATACTCTGCCATCAGGATCGCTGAAAATCCAACCGCTGTTCCAACCTCTAAAATCCGCTTAGGACGCTTTATGGACAACAGAACCTTTAAAAAGCTCTGCATCTCCTTTCGGATAATCGGAACAAAGGAGGCAAGTGCCTCCCTCTCTATCTCGTCTAAAATTGGTGTGTTTCCCGTATCTAAAGAATTGATATAAGTTACGAGTCTCTCATCTACGATCATCTGATACTACTCCTCTTTGACTAATTCCATATCGATTTCCATATCAAAGTGCAGTTCTTCTATCAGTGTCCAGTTGATCCGCTGCACCATGCGGCAAAGCGCGAGCTCTGCCGTTAAAAATTCATCGATCAGCGCATCCTGTCGGAATCGTTCCGATTCCCTCTCGATCTCATCAATATGATGATATAAATCGGTCTCACCATGATTGTTCTGTATCTTATACATCCTCGTACGATACTTGTCAAGACTTCTCTTTTTTTCAGGATATTTTTCGACCTTTGCTTTCACGATCTGATAATCCTGAAATTCTTTGCTGTTTCTTACTGCCTCTATTAAATGATTCAGGCTCTCGTCTACTGTATTCATCTTACACTTCCATAATAATTGGCATGATCATCGGACGGCGTTTTGTCTCTTTCCAGACAAAATCTCCTAAGGAATCCTTGATCTCGGATTTGATCTTTCCCCAGTCGGTAATATTTTTATCCATGCAGTAATCCATGGTCTCATCTAAAACTGCTTTTGCCTCATCCATCAGACTCTCTGAGCCGCGGACATAGACAAAACCTCTCGAAACAATGTCCGGTCCTGCAAGCACTCTTCCGGAACCGTTTTCTAATGTCATCACGACGATAATGATTCCATCTTCCGCTAAATGCTGGCGGTCACGCAGAACGATATTTCCAACGTCTCCAACACCCAGTCCGTCTACCATGACATCTCCGGTCTGGACTCTTCCGGTCACTTCTGCGCCCTCTTCATCTAATTCTAACACATCTCCGGAAGAAAGGATGAAAATATTATCTTTATCCATGCCAAGGTCTTCTACTACCTTTGCCTGCGCCATCAGATGTTTGTACTCACCATGTACCGGTATGGAGTACTTCGGTTTTACTAAAGAATAGATCAGCTTGATCTCTTCCTGACAGGCATGACCGGATACATGGACATCCTGGAAAATAACATCTGCCCCCTTCTGGAACAGCTCGTTGATCACATGGGAAACTGCTTTTTCATTTCCCGGGATCGGATTGGAACTGAAAATAATGGTGTCCTTCGGCTTGATCGTAATTTTCTTATGTGTGCCGTTTGCCATACGGGATAAAGCCGCCATGGACTCTCCCTGACTTCCGGTTGTGATCAATACCGTTTTTTCATCCGGATAATTCTTTAACTGGTCTGTCTCCACTAAGGTATTGTCCGGTATCTTCAAATAGCCGAGTTCTGAAGCTGTGGAAATGATATTGACCATGCTTCGTCCCTCGACGCCTACTTTTCTTCCAAATTTTTCTGCGGAGTTGATGATCTGCTGTACACGGTCTACATTCGACGCAAAAGTTGCAATGATGATACGCGTATTCTTATGCTCCGAAAAAATCTCATCAAAGGTTGCACCGACGCTCTTTTCGGACATCGTAAATCCCGGACGTTCTGCATTCGTACTGTCACACATTAATGCCAGTACACCTTTTTTTCCGATTTCTCCAAAACGCTGTAAGTCAATGGCATCCCCAAAGACCGGTGTGTAATCTACTTTAAAATCTCCTGTATGCACAACAATTCCTGCCGGTGAATAGATTGCAAGCGCTGCCGCATCCTGGATACTGTGATTTGTCTTGATAAATTCTACACGGAAGCATCCTAAATTGATATGTTGTCCGTATTTTACAACTTTTCTTTTTACTTTTGTGAGCATATTATGCTCTCTTAATTTATGCTCAATGATTCCCATCGTCAGCTTTGTAGCATAGATTGGAACATTGACATCACGCAGAACATATGGGATCGCACCGATATGATCCTCATGACCGTGTGTGATAAAAAATCCTTTGACCCTGTCTAAATTCTCTTTCAGATAAGTTACATCCGGAATGACTAAGTCAATTCCTAACATATCATCCTCCGGGAAAGACAATCCGCAGTCCACAACAATAATACTGTCTTCATATTCAAAGGCAGTAATATTCATTCCAATCTGTTCTAATCCTCCAAGTGGAATGATCTTCAATTTTGAGTTTTGTTTCTTTTTCAACATAATTCCTCCGTACAATTTATTTTTCCGTTTCTTTTCATGATCACGCAATCACCATGGCACTTCACTTTTTTGCAGTATCCCACCTTGCTTTTGTGTATACTCTGATCAGCAAAAGTTTCCATCGTCATTGCTGTTTATTCTCTTTTATTTATGACATCTCAATGTCAGCTTCTTCTCCTAACAGTTCTGCAAATATCTTTGCAACGGCATTCAGCTCCTGCTCCTGTTCTACAACCGTATATACGGCATTCTCTTCTCCCTGTGCTGATGTATCTTTTAAGATCAACGCGTCGGAATCTCCTTCTTCATCGACGGTTACTAACAGATAATCTGCTCCGTTCAGACGCGTCTGTTCTAATACATAGAGTTCTATGTATTCCTTTGACTCTTCATCAAAAAATTCTACCTTATCCATTCTTTATTTTTTCCTATTCTTTTTTTCTTATTCCACCCTTTTGGTGTTCTTACAATTTCAGCGAATCCAGATATCCCTGTAAAATAAAGACTGCTGCTAATTTATCTACATACTGCTTACGATCTTCACGACGAATATTTCCTTCTATCATGGCACGGTCTGCCGATACGGTTGTCAGCCTCTCATCCCATAGCGTGACAGGAAGAGACGTCCGGCGTTCTAACATTTCTTTGAACTCCAGCGTCTTTTCACAGCGTTCACCCTCTGTATTATTCATATTCTTTGGATATCCAAGCACAATCCGTTCTGCCTGGTAATGCACAACAAGTTCCTCAATCCTTGCTAAAGTACGGCGCAGCTTTTTAGGTGACTCTCTTCTGATGATCTCGACTCCCTGTGCTGTCAGCCCCAATTCATCACTGACTGCAACACCTACTGTCTTAGAGCCAAAATCCAAACCGATGATTCTCATAAAATATCTGCCCTACTTCCACGAATTATTTTTGATATATGCACGCAGGATTTCCTCCACTAACTCATCACGTTCCACCTTCATGATCAGGCTTCTTGCATTCCGATGGCTGGTGATGTAGGTAGGATCTCCTGACATAATATAACCCACGATCTGATTCACAGGATTATATCCTTTCTCAGATAATGCATGATAAACAACATCGATGACATCGCTCACCTTCATCTGTGGTTCCTTTTCTACTTTGAAGTACTGGGTATTCTTTAAATCCTGCATTTTTTCACGTCCTTATTTGCTCTTTCGTTCGCACAACTGATATTCCCATTTTAATATATACGGGATTAAAATTCAACTATAAGCTGTCATAAGATATACATTTTCATTCAATGCCCCTTCGATCCTGCCGCGAACCATGCAGTTTGAAAGGTCTTTTTCTGAGCGGACTGCTATTTTTACATACTCTTTTGTAAATCCGACATAATAGTCCACACCGTCAATCTGTACCTGTTCCTCTAATAATGCCTCATCTTCTTTTCCGATATGGGCATCCCGGAATTCCTTAGACATTTTCTTCTCTAAGGCAAGCAGTTCATTGCTCCGCTTCGTCTTGATCTGCTCATCGATCTGATCGCTCATTTTCGCTGCCTTGGTGCCCTGACGTTTCGAATATTTAAAAATATGCATTTCATAAAAATGTATTTTTTCTAAATACTGCTTTGTTACTGCAAATTCCTCTTCTGTTTCTCCCGGAAATCCTACGATCACATCCGTTGTAATTGCCGGCTCTCTGAAATATTTACGCAGATATCCACAGCTTTTTGCGTATTCTTCGGTTGTATATTTACGGTTCATCCGCTCTAATGTTGCATCACATCCGCTTTGTAGCGACAGATGAAAATGCGGACAGATTTTTTCTAATTCCGATAACCGCTTTGCAAACTCCTCTGTTACGATCTTTGGTTCTAAAGAACCTAAACGGATCCTTTGGATTCCTTTGATCTCATGCACCTGTTCTATTAAATGCAGCAGATCATCCTCAATGTCTATGCCGTAGGAGCTTAAATGGATACCGGTCAGCACCACTTCCTGATAGCCGTTTTCTGCCAGTCTTTGGATCTCGTCTAACACATCCGCAGATTTTCTGCTTCTTACCCTTCCTCTGGCATACGGAATAATACAGTAAGTACAAAACTGGTTACAGCCGTCCTGTACCTTAATAAATGCTCTGGTATGCTCTGCCGTTCTGCTTAAGGAAAGCTCCTCGTAGCCCTCTTTCTGGCAGTTGATATCGATCATGGCTCTTGCCTTTTCATGTTTTTCAAAAAATTCTTCGAGTCTTTCGGCAAGTTCATGTTTTTTGTTATTACCTATGACAATATCTATGGTTTCATCCTCTTCCTGCCGCTCGCCTGCCGTCTGCACATAACAACCGGCGGCAACGATGACGGCATCCGGATTCTGCTTCCTTGCACGATGTATCATCTGTCTGGATTTACGGTCCGCCATATTGGTCACGGAACAGGTGTTGATGACATACACATCTGCCTGCTCCTGAAATGGAACAATTTCATATCCTGCCTTTTCAAGTATCTGCTGCATTGCCTCTGTCTCATAAGCATTGACTTTACAGCCCAAATTATGCAGTGCTGCTCTTCTCATACTTTTTCCTTTATTTTTCCTTTACTCTGGTTGACTTTTCTAATTAAAAAGATTACACTTAAACAAACATCTATAGTAACTATGGGAGGTCTACTTATATGAAAACAGTACAAATTTCTTTAAACTCCATTGATAAGGTAAAATCATTTGTAAACGCTATCACACAGTTTGAGTTCGACTTTGATTTAGTTTCCGGCAGATACGTTATTGATGCAAAATCCATCATGGGTATCTTTTCACTGGATTTATCCAAACCGATCGAATTAGTCATCCATGCCGAAGATCATTTAGATGAGATCATGGACATTTTAAAACCTTACATTGTAGACTAATTTTTAAATTATGGTTTTTATCCCGCCTGAAAAACAGGCGGGATTTTTTTATTCTACTCTGATGACCTCTGTTGTCTCAATTGCTGTTTTCATCAGCTCATCAATGACATCATTCAGTTTCTGCTCTGAGTGTTTGATGACATTCAGATTCGGTTTTGTTACCGGATGCTTAGCTACGAATATCGTACAGCAGTCCTCAAACGGAAGGATCGATGTCTCGTAGGTGTCAATTTTTTCAGAAATCTCAATGATCTCCTGTTTATCAAAACCGATCAGCGGACGATAAACCGGCAGCGTACATACTTCGTTGGTTGCCGCTAATGACTGCATGGTCTGGCTTGCCACCTGACCGATACTCTCTCCGGTGATCAGTCCTAAACATTTATTCTCTTTTGCAAAATGTTCTGCGATTTTCATCATGTAACGGCGCATGATAATGGTCAGCTCATCATGCGGACATTTTTCATAGATTGCAAGCTGGATATCCGTAAAGTTGACAATGTGCAGATTGATCGGACCGGAATATTTTGCAACTAATTTTGCGAGGTCTACTACTTTTTGTTTTGCACGTTCACTGGTGTATGGCGGTGCATGAAAATATGTTGCATCAATACTGACACCACGTTTTGCGATCATGTATCCGGCAACCGGACTGTCAATTCCACCGGAAAGCAATAACATTGCCTTGCCATTTGTACCAACCGGCATTCCTCCCGGTCCCGGTATCTCACTTGAATAAATATTGATCTGATTTCGGATCTCCACATGGACCATTACATCCGGGTCATGGACATCAACACTCATATTCGGACACGCGTCTAAAATCCTGCCGCCTAACTCTGCATTGATCTCCATGGAAGTCATCGGATAATTCTTTCTAGCACGTCTTGCATCTACTTTAAAGGTCAGACTCTTATCACCATAAACCTCTTTCACATGCGCAACAACCATTTGGGCTAAGGCATCAAATCCTTCATCCTGTGCCATGATCACCGGGCAGATCCCCACGATTCCAAACACATGTTGTAAGGCTTCTACCGTTTCCTCATAGTCAAATTCCGACTCTGCCTCTACATAGATCCTGCCCTGCTCTTTGCGGACGTTGAACTCACCGTCTACCTCCCGCAGTGCATGGCAGATCTGAGATACCAGTGCATCTTCAAATAAATGTCGGTTCTTTCCTTTGATCGCAATTTCTGCATATTTGATTAAAAATGATTGATACATTGTATTTCCTCTCTATTGTCTGTGATTTTTTCTAATGGCTGCGATATTTCCGCAAAAACGGAAGCAGTTCCCGCAATGCATCCAAGGCGTACTCTACCTCTTCGATTGTTGTATGCACGGAAAAACTGAAACGCAGTGTCGCTGTCAACATTGCCTTTGGCACACCGATGGCTTTTAAGGTTGCACTGACTGCCGGTTTGTTAGATGAGCAGGCAGACCCCGCGGATACATAAATGCCACGGTCTTCTAAGGCATGTAAAAGTGCCTCACTCTTATCGATCTCCTCAAAGCTGACACTGACAATGTGCGGTGCCGAATCCTCTCCCACACAGCCATTGATATGTGTTCCCTCTATGGTGGCGATCCCTTTTAAAAATGCTTCCTTGACTTCCCTGAGGTGCGCATAATTCGCATCATAATTCCGGTAGATCTCCTCACATGCAACACCAAGTCCTGCAATTGCCGGAACATTCTCTGTGCCGGAGCGCATCCCTTTTTGCTGGCCGCCACCAAACAGGATCGGTTTTACTTTTGTCTTATCTTTGATATATAAAAATCCGCTTCCCTTTGGTCCGTGCAGTTTATGTCCACTGACAGAAAGCATGTCCACACTCATTTTTTTCGGATAGATCCGCAATTTTCCGTAGGACTGGATCGCATCCACATGAAACAGGGTGTTCGGATTCTTTTTCTTGATCAATGCCCCTGCCTCGGCAATTGGCTCAATTGCTCCCATTTCATTGTTGATCTGCATCATTGACACCAAAATGGTATCTTCCCGTATTGCAGCCTCTAATTCTTCTAAGGAGATCTGTCCATTCTCATCCACCGGAAGAATGGTTACCTCAAATCCCTGTTCTTCTAAAAAACCGACCACCGATGCAACCGATGCATGTTCAATTGCCGTTGTGATAATATGTTTTCCGGCACGTTGGTTTGCCATGGCACTTCCGATGATCGCTAAATTATTCGATTCCGTACCTCCGGAAGTAAAAACGATCTCTTTTTCCGTTACTTTCAGTGTCTTTGCGATTTTCTCTCTTGCTTCTTTGATATAATCCTCTGCTTTTTTTCCCATCAGATGTAAGGAGGACGGATTTCCGTAATCTTCCATCATAACCTGTAACATGATGTCGCGGACACTTTCCGAACATCTTGTCGTTGCAGAATTATCTAAATATGCTTCCATTCTACTCTTCTTCTTTCATTTCTATTTCCAGCATCAGCATGCTCATCACGGTAATTGCGGCTGTATCGGTGCGAAGGATCCGCTTTCCTAAGGACAACACTTCCATCTCTTCCCTGACCATCTCAATCTCTTCCTCAGAAAAACCGCCTTCCGGCCCGATCATCACACTGATATCCATTCCCGGCTCTATTTTTTTCAGTACTTCCCTTGTGCCTTTCATGCCACGCTCATTCTCATATGGCACAAGACAAAGCTGACAGTTCTTTGCATACTCTACTGCCTTATCATAGCTCATAACCGGATGGATTTCCGGAATCCTGCTCCGCTTTGCCTGTTTTGCGGCACTCTTTGCAATCGCCTGCCAGCGCTCTCTTTTTTTCTCCTTTTTCTTATCGTCTAAACGTACCACGCAGTACTTCATCTCTACCGGAATGATCTCATAGACTCCAAGTTCCACTGCCTTTTGGATCACATACTCCATGCGTTCCCCTTTCGGCACCGCCTGAAATAGAAAAATACGGTTTGGAAGTTCCGTATTCCCGGCTTCTTTTGGGAGAATCTTTGCAAGTACTTCTTCGGAAGTTACTTTTTCTATCGTACAAAAGAAGTCTCCACCAACACCGTCACTGATACGGACTTCTTCGCCCTCTTTCATGCGGAGCACATTTTTGATATGCTTTACATCCTCTCCGGTAATCGTTATATATTCTGTTCCGATCTGATCTCTGTCTACAAAAAACTGATGCATGTCCTCTCTCCTTCTGCTACTGTTTATCGCAGACACCTTAACATTTTTTCGCTGTAATGTTGACCCACTCGCCCTGATAATTGGTCTCTAATATTTCAAATCCGGCTTTTTCCAAAGCCTCTTTTACTTCCTGCTCTTTAAAATCAATAATGCCCGATGTGATAAAAATACCACCTTTTTTCAGACGTGCCGGAATGACCGGTGCCATCGGGATAATGACATCCGCTAAAATATTTGCCACTACGATATCGTAACAATCGCTTCCAACGGTCTGCTGTAACTGCGTATCATCGATCAGATTTCCCACATAGAACTCTGTTTTTGCATGTTCTAAATGATTGACCTTTAAATTCTCGTTCGCAGACATGATACAGTCTTTATCAATATCGGTTCCGATCACCTCTCCTGCTCCAAGTTTTAATGCAACAATGGAAAGAATCCCGCTTCCACAGCCAACATCTAAGACTTTTGCCGAATCCTTCATATATTTACGGAGCTGACGGATACAAAGCTGTGTTGTCTCATGTTTTCCGGTTCCAAAAGAGACTCCCGGATCGATCTCGATCAAGATCCGTCCTTTATCCTCTTCTTTTAATTCTTCCCAGGTCGGTTTGATCAAAATATCATCTATGGTAAATGCTTTAAAAAACTCTTTCCAGTTGTTCTGCCAGTCAATGTCCTCGGTCTCACTCTGTACGATACTGCCCTCTCCAATGTCGACAAACTGACGCCATTCTTCGATCCCTGCTTTGACCTGCTCTAAAATCTCTTCATAATCATTCTCGGCATCTATATAAAAACTCACTTTACTGGTACCGTCATCCTGTGGCAGTTCCGGTAAAAAATCAATAAACATTGCCGACTGGTCTTCCTTTGAAAGTGGGACGTTATCTTCAATTTCGATCCCTTCCACACCGATCTCATCTAACATGGCACTCAGATAATCTTCTGCTTCTGTTGTTGTTTTAATTGTAAACTTATTCCACTTCATCTGTGCATATCCTCTTCTATCTATATAATTCTATTTATAAGATTAGGGTGTCAAACGGTGGCTCACAACTTAGTGGCTGGCAACTTGCACAAAGCTGAGACTGCTTTTGTGACTTTGGGAGAAAATTAGTAAATCTTAGTCTGGCTGTTCATGTATAGTGTTTTGCTGCCATGGACGGCAGCAAAAGTCTTAG
>JABLTO010152483.1_pt1 | contig 122192 bp, 132 predicted proteins | sample 7160091 | NCBI WGS metagenome assembly JABLTO01 (sample SAMN14651225, study PRJNA627086) | human gut metagenome | isolation source: feces | host: Homo sapiens | reverse complement strand
TCATAGCTTCAAAGCCGGTTCCCACACCTCCACAGAAAGTGCACCCATCTCCATCCATGCGGTTTGGACAAGTCACCGGCTGAGGCAAAGCGTTACATCGCAAAGAACAACATTCAGCTGTACACCATCAACGCAATTGATCTGGCTATCAAGATTGGCATGGGCAAGCGCACCAACACCATTCTGCAGTCTGCATTCTTCTCTCTGGCTAAGGTTATGCCGGAAGAGACCGCAATCCAGCTGATGAAGGACGCTGCTACTCATTCTTACCTGAAGAAGGGTCAGGACATCGTTGACATGAACCACAAGGCAATCGAGCTGGGCGCTACCGCTTACGAGAAGATCGACGTTCCGGCTGATTGGGCTGACGCAGTTGACGCAGCTCCGGCAGAAGCTCCGGAAGGCCGCGAAAAGACCGTAAAGATGGTTACCAACCTGATGGAGCCGATCGACCGCATGGACGGCGACTCCCTGCCGGTATCCGCATTTACCGACTATGTAGACGGTACCTATGAGCACGGCGCAGCAGCTTATGAGAAGCGCGGCACCGCTGTTACCGTACCGACCTGGGACGCTGAGAAGTGTGTTCAGTGTAACCAGTGTGCATATGTCTGCCCGCACGCTACCATCCGCCCGTTTGCTCTGACCGCAGAAGAGGTTGCAGCAGCTCCGGCAGCTATCAAGACCGCTCCGATCAAGGTTGGCGCTGGCAAGGGCGTTTACTCCTTCACCATGTCTGTTTCCCCGCTCGACTGCATGGGCTGTGGTGTCTGCATCGGCGTTTGCCCGACCAAGGCTCTGACCATGGTTCCGCAGCATGAGGAAGCTGCACAGGCTGAGGTATTTGATTACACCGTAAACAAGGTTTCCCGCAAGCCGGAGATGGAAGACATCAAGACCGTCAAGGGTTCCCAGTTCAAGCAGCCGCTGCTTGAGTTCTCCGGTTCCTGTGCTGGCTGTGCTGAGACCTCCTACGCTCGTCTGATTACCCAGGTATGCGGCGATCGTATGTACATCTCCAACGCTACCGGTTGTTCCTCTATCTGGGGCGGCCCGGCAGCTACTTCCCCGTACACCGTCAATAAGGACGGCCGTGGTCCGGCATGGGCTAACTCCCTGTTCGAAGACAACGCTGAGCACGGTCTGGGCATGTATCATGGCCAGAAGGCACTGCGTGAGAACCTGAAGGCTAAGACCGAGGCTCTGATCGCTGTACCGTACGCACAGCAGGCTCTGAAGGATGCTGCTCAGAAGTGGCTGGATACCTACGCTGACGGCGTAGCAAACCAGGCTGCAACCGAAGCTTACATCGCTGCTCTGGAGAGCAACGTTGAGCCGAACTGCGACTGCGAGGCTTGCACGCTGGCATCCGACATCCTTGCTAAGAAGGATTACCTGTCCAAGAAGTCCGTATGGATCTTCGGCGGCGACGGTTGGGCTTACGACATCGGCTTCGGCGGTCTGGATCACGTTCTGGCTTCCGGCGAGGACGTCAACGTCATGGTATTCGATACCGAAGTTTACTCCAACACCGGCGGACAGGCTTCCAAGGCTACCAACATCGGTGCTGTTGCTCAGTTCGCTGCTGCTGGTAAGTCCATCCAGAAGAAGTCTCTGGCTGAAATTGCCATGTCCTACGGCTACATCTACGTTGCTCAGGTAGCTATGGGTGCTAACCCGCAGCAGACCCTGAAGGCTATTGCAGAAGCTGAAGCATATCCGGGACCGTCTCTGGTTATCGGCTACGCTCCGTGTGAGATGCACTCCATCAAGGGCGGCATGAAGAACTGCCAGTCCGAGATGAAGAAGGCTGTTGAGTGCGGCTACTGGAACATGTTCCGCTTCAACCCGACCCTGAAGGCTGAGGGCAAGAACCCGTTCATCATCGACTCCAAGGAGCCGAAGGAAGACGGCTATCAGGCATTCCTGATGGGCGAGGCTCGCTTCTCCGCTCTGACCCGTTCCTTCCCGGATCGTGCAAAGGAGCTGTTTGCGAAGTCTGAGGACAAGGCTGCTCTGCGCTACAAGCACCTGCTCAACCTGCAGGAGATGTACGGCAAGGACATCTAATCGAACATTATATCGGATAAATTTGTATAGAAACGAGAATCCCCGGCGGAACTTCCGCCGGGGATTTTATTTATGCCTATGATGGAATCAAATATGCTGTAAGTAACGATACTTGTTTGTTGTGTCATAAAACGTAACAACAAAGACAAACGCCACCGCCAGCCCGATGATACCAACTACCGCCGCCAGCACGCTGCCGGTCAGGGCAATGAGCAGGGCGCCCGCATTGCACACGGCGTAGCCAATCGCAAGCGGCATCAGCCTTCTTGTGCTCAGCGTGCACAGATGCTTTTTCTCCAGCGCTTTCACGCCGCCGACAATTTTATATACCATGACGAGGAAGCAAAGCGTTGCGAGAACGTCGAGCACAGCCAAAAGCCCCTCGCGGCGCGTCATCGGCAGCAGCCGAATCAGATAAATCACGCCGGTAAATACGGCAAGCTCCAGCGCCAGCGGAACGAGATTTTCAAAGACCCCTTCCTCCTGCCACACTTCTTTGAGACCAGCTGCAACGAGCAGATACCCAACGAAGTCCGGAAGCAGTCCAATCATGTACCCGCCAAGCGTCACATGGACATTGAACAGAATAAAAATCAATCCGGCGAAAATCTTTTTCATATCTGCCACCTCATTTCTGTTGTATCAACCAAGACAGCGCCGCACCAAGCATGTCTATTTCCAATCCATACCCGATGCAGCGCTGTGTTTGTTTTGTTGTTACAGGGTATAGACCTTCAGTGTTTCGTATACCTCATACGCTTCCTTCATGGTCGCCATCTGCGTGCCCGGAAGCTTTGCGCTCGCCGTGCCCATTGCCACAGCGAACTTTGCCGTCTCCTCATACGACATGCCCTGACTGTACGCGTGTGCGATAGCGCCCACCATCGCGTCGCCCGAGCCGACCGCACTCTGTGCCGCCGCGCCTGCATTGGCGATGATGTACAGCGGCTTGTCCGTGTGGTTGACGAAAATCGCGCCGTTGTGTCCCAGCGATGCGCAAATCGTCTGCGCTCCCTCTGCCAGCAGCGGCTTGACGTACTCATACGCCTCCTCCGGATCATGCGTGCGCGGCTTGCCGGTCAGCTTTGCCAACTCGGTGGAATTCGGCTTGATGAAGTCCGGCTTGAATGGCAGCGTGCTGCGCATGGTATCGCCATCACTGTCGATGAGCAGCGAACAGCCGGCCTTTTTGATGATGCGGATGATTTTCAGGTACTGCTTTTCCTTCATTCCTGGCGGGATACGGCCGCACAGAACGAACAGATTATTCGGATCGAGATAGGTCTTGAGCTTTTCGATAAAGCGCAGATAATCTTCTTCCTCTACTGCAGTGCCCGGTTCGTTGAAGTCGGTGTGCTCACCGCCCGGATGGACAATCTGTGTATTGGTACGGGTCTCGCCCGTCACGTCGGTGAAATCGTGCGTGATTCCGAGCGCAGTCAATGCGTTTTTCAGAGATCTGCCGTTATTTCCCGCCGTAAAGCCAAGCGCTATGCATTCGCCGCCGATTGCACGGATCGCTCTGGAAACGTTGATGCCGCGTCCGCCAACTTCTACATAGCTCTTGACAACGCTGTTCACCGTGCTCAGCTCCACCGGTGCTTCCAGCACCAGGGTGCGGTCAATCGCCGGATTCAGCGTTATGGTAATAATCATTGGATAAAACCCTCCTGCTCCTACTCAAAAGTCCAACTTGTCTCTTTGTTTTGAGTGCTATCATTATTGTACAAAATTTATTTTCCATTGTAAATGAAAAATCCAAAAGATTTTGCATTTCTACCGCAAATTTTTAGCACAAAATTCGATGTTCTTTTTGTTGTATTTGACTCTCCTCTATTTCCGTTCGGGGCTGAATGGCGTGTGGTTCTTCCTCTGATGCATACAGTTCCTGCCGAATCACGCCAAACAGGTCTTCTGCCATAATGATAATATTGTGAATCTGCGCCTCTGTGATTTCAAACGGCAGGTCGGTCGGATAGCGCGTTTCAATGTAATAGTTGTTGAGCGCGGCGCTCTCTCCGAGATAGCGGACAAACCGGTCGTCCACCATCGCCGCCTGCCGACAGAGGAAGGTGAGGTTGTGCCCGTCAAAGTGTCTGCCCAGCTTGAACAGCAGGTATCCCTTGAGTGCCTTTTCAATCGCCTGCTGGCAGTGAAATGCCACAGCCATTTCATCTCCGCCCCAAGTCAGCAGGATGCGGGCACTTTGCAGGTCGCTGAGCGCTTTTTCCAGCCACTTATAATAATACTGGCTGTCTGTGTTACCCTTCCGACGTCTCGCCATAAAGCACCGTTCCCTTCTTCTCAATCGCAGATGCATAGCTGCCGCTGTCTCTGAGCAGCTCCAGCCATTCATCGGTTTGGTACAGCAAAAACTGTACCGGAATCGGCATATTGATTTTCAAATACAGCTTGCGCAGCAGCTCCGGCTTATTGCAGTGATCTAGAATAATACACAGATCTGCTGATTTTATGTCATGGCCGTCAACCACAAATTTTTCGCCGTACAAGATAACACGGCGCGGCCGACAGCAATCCAATACCCTTTTGAGAAGCTCTTCGCGTTTCATGCGCTCTTCCTCCTTTGCGTTTACCGTTCGGAGAACGTCACCTCAGCCTGCACTTTCTCCTGCTCTCCCTCGCAGGCGCACACGCAAAACGTTCCGTTTTTGGTATGTCCCTGTGAAATGGTCAACTCGGTTCCGCAGCGGTTTTCCGCCAGATAATTGACCTGCAGTCCGGATACCCAGCGGTTTTCGTCCGGCTCCAAGCCGAACGCGTCCGACAGAATATCCACTGCCTTGACATTGTTCAGATGCCGATTGACATCGGTATCACTATAGCGCACCGTGCGCGCAAAACACGGCTGCATATCCTCCGGAACAATCGCGCGCAGCTGTTCTGTAAAGCCGGTGTCCTGTGACGGAAAGCTGATGCCGACTTTCTTTGGCAGCAGCAGATGCCGCGATTCCAAATCGACAATCGCCCAAACCGTGACGGCATGACCAATCACGCCGCCTGCATCCTCAAAGACAAAGTCGCGATACCACGAGGCACCGCGCAGCTTGCGCGGCAGCGTTGTCAGCCGAACGGTCTCATACGGCTGCAGCGGCCGCTCCAGCTGATATTTTAACCGTGACAGCACCCAAAATCCGTGATGCTGCTTGAGCGCCTCGCCGCCGATTCCCATGATTTCCGCGTGACGTGTGGCGATGTCCTGCATAAAATCAACGATGGCGGACGGTCGCGCCAGTCCGCGGCAATCGGTCTGTCCAATATCAACGACATATTCTCTGGATAGCTGACACTCCGGCATATATTGTTTCCTCCTATGCATTTGCCCTATGATTTCTCATCTCTATTATACCGCAGACCGGCGCAAAAAGAAAGCAATGCATTGCTCCAATGCGTAGAATATGATACACTAATTTTTACATTCCGAACATAGAATGCAATAGAAACGGAGGATTGTCTATGAAAAAGCTGTGTATGCTGACCGTGCTCTTTCTCGCGCTCACCTGTGGAATCGTGTGCTACTCCGCAGGCGTCACCCCGCTGACCTTTTTCGCCGCCCTGCGCAGCTCTGCGCTCGCCGCTGCGCCGCAGGATGGCGCACGCGCTTCGGATTCCCCGTCATCTGCCGCCCCGTCCATGCAGACGCAGACGCGCGGCGTCTGGGTGGCAACGGCATATTCCATTGATTATCCCGCGCAGCCGACCACCGACGCGGACACGCTGCGCGCCGAATGCCGCACCGCACTCGACCGCATCGCGGCGAGCGGCGCCAACACCGTGTATTTTCAGGTGCGCCCGTCCTGCGATGCGCTGTACCGCTCGCAGCTCTTTCCGTGGAGCCGATATTTGACCGGCACGTGCGGCACGGCGCCGTCCGATTCGTTTGACCCGCTCGCGTATTGGGTAGAACAGGCACATGCCCGCAATCTGCGGCTGGAGGCGTGGGTCAATCCGTACCGCATCTGTGCCGGTGCCAATGCGCAGAGCGATTTCGATGCCCTGCCGGATTCCTCTCCCGCCAAGCAGCATCCGGAATGGGTGGTCTCGTGTGACGGCGGCTATTATTTCAATCCCGGCATCGCAGAGGTTCGCCAGCTCATCTGTGACGGCGTGTCGGAGATTGTCAGCAAATACGCCGTGGACGGCATCCAATTCGACGATTATTTTTATCCGTCCACACAGTTTGACGATGCCGCGGTCTATCAGGCGTCCGGCAGCAATTTGCCTCTCGCGGACTGGCGGCGCGACAATGTGAACCAGCTCGTACAGGCGGTAAACACCGCGGTGCACCAGAACGCCATGCAGGCGGGCTGCCGCTTTGGCATCAGCCCATCCGGCATTTGGCGCAACAAGGGCGCCAATGCGTTCACCGGCAGTGCCACGCACGGATTTGAGCACTATTCCTCGTCGTATGCGGATTCTGTGACGTGGATTAAAAACGGCTGGATTGATTACATCTGCCCGCAAATTTACTGGCAGATCGGCGATACGGCGGCGGATTTCCAGACGCTCGCCAACTGGTGGAGCCATCAGGTCCGCGGCACGGATGTCCAACTAGTGCTCGGTCTCGCCGCCTATAAAATCGGCGACAGCCAGTACGGTGACGTCTGGGCAAACGACGGCTGCGGCGAAATCGGCCGCCAGCTGGATCTCGCCGCCGGTATCCAAGACATCGACGGCTGCGCCCTGTTCAGCTATCAAAATCTGCGCGGCAATGACACGCTGTTCCAAACGGTACAGGAGCGGTGGAAATAAAGCAAAACCGCTCTGTCTCGATGGACAGAGCGGTTTTCGTTTACTTGCCGTATTCTTGGCACGCATCCCGATGCGCGCATGAGGCGCAGCCGCCTTCCTCCGGTGTCGGACAGGCATCCTGCTGTTGTTTTTCCTGCTTTTCGCTTTCCAGCATGCGCACGAACAGCGCACCGACCTGCATATCCGCCTCGCCGTATGCGCCCGGAAACGGCGCAATGCCCGCCTGCATCAGTGCCATCTGCTGCATCATGTCCAGCTTGCCGCACACGAGCAGCCCCGCGCCGTGCTGCTTGAGACACTGCGCAGGGTCTCCCTCCGCATCCACGATTTCCATCTGGCTGATGTGGTCACCCTCTATCGTATACAGCTTAAACTGCTTGGTCTGTGCAAAATCCTGACAGACCGTGCCGTTGTCATATGCCGCCGCAATCTTCATCGCACGTTCTCCTTATCATAAATCGTTGGTCTTATTGTATCGCAAACAGGCGCATTTTGCAACGCAGACAAAAAAAGAGACCATCTCGCGATGGTCTCTCCGGTACGGTTGTTTTTACGCGGTCTGCACCATTTCCTGCTCGCCGATATGCGGCAGTCTCTCGATAGCTGCGCAGGTCATTCCGATGATGGAAAGCACAACAGCCGTCAAAACACAGCAGATATGGGAAATATCATCATTGATGGTATGCGTTTCCTGTGCGACATAGCTCCGATGCTGCTCGGAAATGTACGCAATCAGGGCATCCGGTGTTGCCGGAAGCTTCGCCGGTGCGTTATGTGCCCAGCCATTGAACTTTGCTTCATTGATTCGGCGGCGGATGGTCAAGCTGGTCTGTTTTTCATAGATATAATGCACGAGCAGGCAATGCCCATAAATATCATCATTGTGCGGGAAGCTGAAGAAATCCGTAATATAATGACAGATAACGCCCAGATCCTCGCTGATCTTCGGGCCGTTGCTTGCGTTCAATCGCACGTGCGCGATAAAATCGCGGATGCGCTGCATCACTTCTTCAAACATCAGCGACGGGTAATGCCGCTTGGTCAAGTATTCGCCCTTGAGATCCGGCTTCAGATTTCCGAACATAAACGCCTTGCGGTTAAACGAAACACCATTTGTAGTTTCCACATAGTCCAGCAGGTAATGTGCGACCGTGGTATGGGACACAGAATCCATCGGCATCAACTCCTTCTTTGTGTTGTGTACATTGTAACACGTTCCCCTCCAAAGAAAAAGAGGCATTTTGAAGAAGTTTTTGTTAACAAATTGTTATAGACACAAACACGACACAAAGAATCCCCGATTCCCGTCTGTTGTCACAGCAGGAATCAGGGAGCTTCGGATTTCTTCTTATTTCATCACAGGGCGCGGAAATATTCTTTTTTGTAGCCGCCGCGCTCCAGCGCTGTGCGAATCTGCTCGCACATGGCCTCGCGGTCTCGGTTGAGCGTGCCCTTGAGCGTCAGGTAATTGGACGCGTGATTGGAGCGGAACACGCTGCCCTCACTGTCTATGTGCTCGAGCAGAAGCAGCGTTTCCTTGGCCACCTGCGGCGCAGTGAGCAGATGGAATTTGCCCTCCTCGCACTCGCGGCGCAGCGGAACATCTCCCTCAAACATCAGCGTGAGCAGACCGATATAGTCCGGCTTCATGCGAGAAAACGCCTTTGCCGTGTCAATCGCATGCTCTTTCCACATCTCTGTGCCGCCCAAGCCGCTGATTGCCGTCACCGACAGCTTCATACCGGCGTCCTTGACCATTTGACCGGCGCGGACAATGTCCTCCACCGTCACGCCCTTATTGATGTGCTTGAGCACCTGTTCGTTGCCGGATTCCAGACCCAGATAAATCATTTCCAGACCCAGCGAATGCAGCAGCGCCAAGTCCTCCGGAGACTTGGTCAAAATGCTCTTTGGAGAGCCGTAGCTGGTCACGCGCCGGCACTCCGGAATAACCTTCCGAATGTGCTTGAGAATCACAGCGAGATCCTCCGTTTTGCGAATCAGCGCATCGCCGTCTGCGAGAAAGACGCGCTCAATATAGCGGTACTGTCTGCGGGCGATGTTGAAATCCTCCAAAACGTCCTCCAGCTTGCGCAGGTGGAACCGCTTTTCCTTGTACATATCACAGAACGTGCATTTATTATGGCTGCAGCCCACCGTAACCTGTACGATCAGGCTGTAGGCCTCAGACGGCGGACGAAAAACTCTGCCTTCATATCTCATCGTGTAAGACTCCTTTCCGGGGTATTGATATAGTATAGCATATTTCCCTGCGCTTTTCCAGACGCAAAAACGGGCGGTACCCGTGTACCGCCCGCCTGTTTGGGAACTTATTCCTCTTCTTCTGCTGCTTCCTGCGGCTGTTCCTCCTGCTCCGGCTTTTCTTCTTCCGGCGCTTCTTCCGGCTGCTCGTCGGCTTCCGGTGCTTCTTCTACCGGAACTTCCGGCTCGGCATCTTCCATGCTCATCTGCTCCTCGGATACTGCGCCGGTCTCCTCTGCTTCTTCGCAGCCCTCACATGCTGCGTTTTCCGCATTGAGATCGTCCAGCTCGCTCATGGCCTTGAGCTCTGCTTCGTGGTAAACCTGTTCGCTCTTGCTGTGTCTATATGCTGCTACACCTGCGGCAACAGCACCAGCAGCAGCGCCGGCAACTGCCACGCCGATACCAATTTTCTTCTTGAGGCTGCTGTTCTTTTTCTTTGCGCACATAATCAAATCTTCCTCTCGTTGCTGCGCGGGTGTCTGTATGGCAAGCCGCGAAACCGCACGCGCACCATGCAGAGCAAAAACGCATTTTAAATCAGCTATATAGTACCACACAGAAATCCCATCTGTCAATCTCTGTGCGAAAATATCCCCAATTTTTCCGTGCATCTCCTTGTATTTTACAGCAAATACACCAACAGCCGGGGAAATCTACACATTTTGGGTGAAGTCCTTGGCATTTTATTTCCACCCGTGCTATAATAACAAATAATATGGTTTTTCTATCATTTGCGTTTTAAGGAGGCTGTTATGAAGCACACGCAAAAGCACATGCCGTTTCTCATCGGCATGCGTACATTCAAAACGGCTTTGGCCTGCGCCCTCGCCGTCTCGATAGGCTACGTCATCAACAGCCCGTATCCTCCGTTTCTTGCCATCGGCGCGCTGGGCTGTATGGAGTCCTCCATCACGACATCTCTGCGCTCCGCCCGCGATATGATTATCGGCAATCTGGTCGGTGCGCTGCTCGCGATGATTTTCGTCATGAATTTTACCGGCTATTTTGAAATCACCTGCTTCATCGGCGTCATCATTATGATTTCCGTGTGCAATTTCCTGCACATGAAGCCGACCATCACCAATTTGGCGTGCGTCGTGTTCTGCTGCTGTCTCAAAGACATTCCCGCATCCGGCACCATCATTTACGGCCTTCTGCGCTTCCGTGAAACGGTTATCGGCACAGTCATTGCTCTTGCCGTCAACATGCTCATTCGCCCGTACAACGGCGCTGAACGCACGAGAAAGGGCATTCTCAGTGCCCAGCAAGCCATGCTGCCGCTGCTCAAGGAGCGCGTGCTGCTCGGCAGAATCCCCGACCTGCGCGATTTGCGCAAGCACATCAACCAGCTGGACAGCTCCATCAATATTCTGCTCGATGAGCGCATGAATATTTCGCTCAAGAAGTCGCAGGTTGCCTATCTGCGCGGCTGCCAGCAGCTGCTGTGGAAAATGCGCGACGCCCTCATCAGTATTTGCAGCATTGATACCACGCCAAGCCCGTCTCAGGAAAATCTCGACCGCATGAAGCAAATCGGGCTGACATCCGACCCCGAGGAGCAGACGGAAAACATCCTCACCGGCATCTGCCGCGCGGAGGATACCACGGTATTCAACTATTATCTGGACATTTTTCTCGACTCCAACGAGTATCTCAACGAGCTTATTCACATGTAACGATACAAAAAGCGGCAGACCGCTGTTTCCACAGGAGAAACTTGCAGTCTGCCGCAATTTTTTTATTTTTTACTTACAGCTCCATCAGGGACTCGCCGTCCATCTCAGCCGGCTTCTCGAGACCGAGAACCTGCAGCATGGTCGGTGCGATGTCTGCCAGACGGCCCGGATTCAGCTTCTTGCATGCCGGATAGCCGACAACGCAGAACGGAACCGGATTGCAGGAATGTGCGGTGAACGGAGATACGCCGTCGTCCTCCAGCATCTGATCTGCATTGCCGTGGTCAGCGGTAATCATAGCCACGCCGCCCATTTCCAGAATAGCGTCTACGGTCTTGCCAACGCAGGTATCCACTGCCTGAACAGCCTCAACTGCTGCGTCAAACACGCCGGTGTGACCTACCATGTCGCAGTTTGCGTAGTTGAGAATGATGACGTCAAACTTGCCGCTCTTGATTTCCTCAACAACCTTGTCGCAAACCTTGTATGCGCTCATCTCCGGCTGCATGTCATAGGTGGCAACCTTCGGGGACGCGATCAGGTCACGCGACTCGTTGTTGTACGGAGCTTCTACGCCGCCGTTGAAGAAGAAGGTAACGTGTGCGTACTTCTCGGTTTCTGCGATGCGCAGCTGAGTCAGGCCGTTGTCAGCGATATACTCGCCAAAGGTGTTGACGAGCTGCTGCGGCTTGAATGCCACGTGTACATTCGGCATGGTTGCATCGTACTGGGTCATGCACACAAAGTATACCGGGAAAAAGCCGTTCTTGCGCTCGAAGCCGGTGAATTCCGGATCGACGAAGGTACGGGTGATTTCGCGCGCGCGGTCCGGACGGAAGTTTGCAAAGATGATGGAATCGTTTGCCTTGATCTGACCGTCCTTTGCGGTGACTACCGGAACGATGAACTCGTCGGTAACCTCTGCATCATAAGACGCCTGTACAGCGGCAACCGGATCGTCAAAATACGCGCCCTCGCCGTATACCATGGCGGAATACGCCTTGACCAGACGCTCGAAGCGGTTGTCACGATCCATGGCATAATATCTGCCGTTGATGGTCGCAATCTTGCCGATGCCGATTTCGTCCAGCTTTGCCTGCAGCTGCTTGACAAAGTCGATGCCGGAGGTCGGCGGAACGTCACGGCCGTCCATGAAGCAGTGTACAAACACCTTGGTCAGACCGTTCTTCTTTGCCAGATCCAGCAGGCCAAAGATGTGCTCGATGTGAGAGTGCACGCCGCCGTCGCTGAGCAGGCCGAACAGGTGCAGCGCGCTGTCATTCTTCTTGCAGTTCTCCACTGCGCCGAGGAATGCTTCGTTGTCGAAGAACGGACCGTCCTGAATGCTCTTGGTGATGCGGGTCAGCTCCTGATATACCACGCGGCCGGCGCCGATGTTGGTGTGGCCAACCTCACTGTTGCCCATCTGACCGTCCGGCAGGCCGACATCCATGCCGGATGCGCCGAGCTGGGTGGTCGGATAGTCGTGGAACAGGCGGGTCAGATTCGGATGCTTTGCGGCATGGATGGCATTGCCCATGTCGCTGTCGCGCAGGCCAAAGCCGTCCATGATAATCAGAATTAACGGTTTTTTCATGTGGAACCTCATTTCAAAATCTTTGTTTTCACGCTGCCGCGGAAAGGGACTGCGTCCGTGCTGTTACCCAACAGGACACCAAAAATACAGCAGCATGTGACAATTGGTCAAAAAACAGCAGAACGGCGGACCACCAATTCGAGAAGCAGCCCGCCGATTCGCATCGTTCTTTTTTCTTATTCTGCTGCCGGAACCGGATCCTGTGCAGCTTCGATGATTGCAAAGAAGTCCGGAGCCTTCAGAGAAGCGCCACCGATGAGGCCGCCGTCTACGTCCGGCTTGCTCAGCAGCTCAGCTGCGTTCTTTGCGTTCATGGAACCACCGTACTGGATGGTGATTGCACGTGCAGCGCGTGCGCCGTACAGCTCGCGCAGGCAGTCACGGATTGCGGAGCAAACCTCGTTTGCCTGGTCAGCGGTAGCGGTCTTGCCGGTGCCGATAGCCCAGATCGGCTCGTAAGCGATGACAACCTTCTTGATGTCGTCAACGGATACGCCCTGAACGGCGATCTTAACCTGCTTGCGGATTACTTCGTACCATACGTCCTGCTCGCGCTCGGTCAGAGACTCGCCAACGCAAACGATCGGGCGGAAGCCTGCTTCCAGAGCAACCTTTACCTTCTTGTTTACGTTCTCGTCGGTCTCATTGAAGTACTGACGGCGCTCGGAATGGCCGATGATTACGTACTTTACGCCGCACTCCTTGAGCATATCAGCGGAAACCTCGCCGGTGTAAGCGCCCTTCGGCTCAAAGTGCATGTTCTCTGCACCGATAGCAATCTTGGAGCCCTTAGCAGCCTTTACAGCAGTCGGGATGTCTACGTACGGTACGCACAGTACCATCTCACACCACTTGACCTTGCTTACCATCGGCTTCAGCTCTTCGATCAGAGCCTTTGCCTGGCTCGGGGTCATGTTCATCTTCCAGTTGCCAGCGATAATAGTCTTGCGATATCTGCGATTCATATTGGTTTTCCCCTTCCTGAAAATCCTAATTAAATATATTTCAGCGTTCCCCCGCCGTGCAGGGGAACGGTCTGAACGAAAAAATTACTTGTCCTGCAGGCAAGCGATGCCCGGCAGAACCTTGCCTTCCATGAACTCCAGAGAAGCGCCGCCGCCCGTGGAGATATGGGTCATCTTGTCTGCGTAGCCCAGCTGCTGTACAGCTGCTGCGGAGTCGCCGCCGCCGATGATGGTGATGGCATCGGTCTTGCTCAGTGCTTCAGCGACAGCCTTGGTGCCTACTGCAAACTTCTCAAACTCGAACACGCCCATCGGGCCGTTCCAGATAACAGTGCCTGCGTCCTTTACGGCGTCGCAGTACAGCTCTACGGTCTTCGGGCCGATGTCCAGACCCTGCCAGCCGTCCGGAATCTGACCAGATTCTACAACGTCAGTGTTTGCATCTGCTGCAAACTTGTCAGCGATAACCGTGTCAACCGGCAGCAGCAGCTTGACGCCCTTTGCCTTTGCCTTGTCGATCATCTCCAGCGCGTAGCCCTTCCAATCCTCCTCGAGCAGGGAGTCGCCAATCTTGCCGCCCTGTGCTGCGGAGAAGGTGTAAGCCATGCCGCCGCCGATGATGATGGTGTCAGCGATTTCCAGCAGGTTGTTGATGACGCCGATCTTGGAAGATACCTTGGAGCCGCCCAGAATAGCAACCAGCGGACGCTTCGGAGCTGCCAGTGCGCCGCCGATAACCTCCAGCTCCTTCTGAATCAGGAAACCGGAAACTGCCGGCAGATAAGCGGCAACGCCTGCGGTGGAAGCATGTGCGCGGTGTACCGTACCGAATGCATCGGATACGTAGATGCCGTCTGCACCGGCCAGATCTGCCAGTGCCTTTGCAAATGCCGGATCGTTCTTGGTCTCACCATTGTCATAGCGCAGATTCTCCAGCAGCAGAATCTGACCCGGCTTCAGAGCAGCAGCCTTTGCCTTTGCATCCTCGCCTACAATGTCCTTTGCCAAAATAACATCTTTACCCAGCAGCTCGCTCAGGCGCTTTGCAACCGGTGCCATAGACAGCTCCGGCTTCCACTCGCCCTTCGGCTTGCCCATATGGGAGCATGCGATAACGGCAGCATCATGCTCCAACAGATACTGGATGGTCGGCAGAGCCGCACGAATGCGCTTGTCGTCCGTAATTACACCGCTTCCGTCCTTTGCCATCGGGACGTTAAAATCGCAGCGCAGCAGAACCTTCTTGCCTGTTACGTCGATGTCAGTGACATTCTTCTTATTGTAGTCCATGATAACACTCCTTATTTTAACTGGAACAACGTTCGATAGAGAGGGAAATCACAAGTAATATTGCGTTTCCATTGAAAAATTATACCGTTTTCCCGCGTGCTTTTCAAGATGATTTTGTCAAAAAGTACGTGATTTTACGAATTTTTCAGCAAAATCTTTCTTTTACGCCCGCGGTGCGCCCCTAAAAATGACACCCAGCGCGTTCGGACCGGTGTTCGAGGTGACCATAATGCCCAGCGGACTGCGTTCGACGTCGCGGAAGCCCTTTTCCCGGAGCTTGTCCTCCAGCGTCTGAATCTGCGCCTCCGGCACGTCGCCGTACATGATGCGCACGGTCTGGTGCTCCTTGTCCACGGCGTCCTTCGCCGCCAAATCCGCAATCTTGCCGGCAACCGCCTTGTCTCCGCGCACCTTGCACATGACATCGACGGAGCCGTCAAACACCACCGCAATCGGGCGCAGACCCAGCGCATCGCCGACAAAGGCCGCGCCGCCGGAGATGCGGCCGCTCTTGCGCAGAATGCGCAAATTATAAATGCCGACATACGCCTTCATGCCCTTGACGAGGCTGTTCATCTCCGCAGAGATCTCCGCGAAGGACTTGCCCTCCTCGCGCATCTTTGCGCCGGTCACAGCGACCTTGCCGTATGTATACGAATAGCAGCGCGAATCAATCAGCTCAATCGTCATAGCCTCGCCGTACTCGTCGTAAAACATGTCGCGCGTGATGCACGCCGCCTGATAGGTGCCGGAGCCGGAGCCGTTGATGAGCACGCCGATGCAGTGCGTGCAGCCGTCCTCGTGCGCCTGCTTGTAGAGATTCAAGAACCACTCCATGCCGACCTGTGCGGTCTGCGGGAAGGTCTCGCTCTCCTCCAGCATCTTCCAATACTCCTGCGGGCTGATTTCGTAATATTCCAAATACGTCTGATCATCCACGGTCACGTGCAGCGGCGCCACCTTGACGTCCCAGCGCTCCGCCTCCTCATGGGTGATATCCGATGCAGAATCGGTAAAAATGCAAATCTTTTCTGTTTTCTTATCCGTCATCTCTTACCTCCGGAAACGGTCCTGCACTGCACAGGTCCGCGAAGTCGTTTTGCCGCAGCGCCTCATAGGTGACAACGGCAACACTGTTGGACAGGTTGAGACAGCGCGCGCCCTCCCGCATCGGAATACGGATGCAGCGCTCCGGATGCTGCGCGAGCAGGTGCTCCGGCAGGCCTGCGGTCTCCTTTCCAAACAGCAGATAGGCATCCGGCGGATAGGTCACATCCGTGTGGCGCTGCTGTCCCTTGCTGGTCGCGTAAAAATATGTGCCGTTCGGGTTCTTTTCCCAAAATTCATCCAGCGAATCATAATAGCGCACATCGAGCAGATGCCAATAATCCAGTCCCGCCCGCTTGAGCTTTTTGTTATCAATCGAAAAGCCCAGCGGTCCGACCAGATGCAGCGTGCAGCCGGTCACCGCGCAAGTACGCGCAATGTTTCCTGTATTCTGTGGAATTTCCGGTTCCACCAAAACGATGCCAAGCATAGATTATCTCCTTTTTCCTCTATCGGCAGCGCAAAACCTGCCGTGTACATTTATCATATGATATTTTGTCCGGCATTTCAAGAAAGTTTTGCGCAAACCGCAAAATTTCAAGCAAATTATCAACATTCGCGCGCCGGCTGTATAAAAAAAGAGATTCCGCGTCATCGCTGACGCAGAATCTCTGTGCTTTACTTGTGTTCCTGAGCAAAATACGCTCTTGTCTGCGCAATGTCCTGCGCAATGGCGCGTTTGAGCTGCTCCGTGTCCGAGAACTGCTGTTCCGGACGCAGAAAGTGCAGCAGTTCGACTTCGATCAATTTGCCATACAAATCTCCGTCGAAGTCCAAAATATGCGGCTCTACGCACGCCTTATCACCCAAGCCGAACGTCGGATGCACGCCGATGTTGGTCACGGCAATGTGCGCCGTTTTGTCCGCCACAACGCGGGACACGTACACGCCGAACGGCGGCGCCTGCATCTCCGGCGGCAGCTCCAAATTGACAGTGCGGTATCCGATGGTTCTGCCGACCTGTCTGCCATGCTGCACCACGCCGGTCAGGGCATACGGATGCCCCAAAAACTTGGCCGCCTGCTCCATATTGCCCATCGCAATTTGCTGCCGGATATACGTCGAGCTGACGACAACGCCGTCAATCGAGACATTTTTAACAATGTCGCAGCCGATGCCCAAGCGCTCGCACTCCGCCTTGAGCCGCTCCGGATTGCCCTGTCCGCGGTATCCGAAGTGATTGTTCTCCCCTGTGATAATCCAGCAGGCGTGAAACTGTCCCACCAGTACATCATCCACGAACTTCTGCCATTCCATGTTGCGCATCTCGTCATTGAAATGCGCAAAAATCACTTCGTCTACCCCGCCGCGCTCGCGGATTTCTTCGCCGCGGCGGCTCTCCGAAACAATCAGCGGCACGCGCTGACCGGTGATGACGGTATCCGGATGGGCGTCAAACGTGAACACGGACGAAATCGCCCCGTTCTCCTTGGCACGCTTGACTGCCAGATCCATGAGCGCCTGATGACCGCGGTGCACGCCGTCAAAATATCCCAGCGCAATGGCGCGTTTTGCGTCTTTCTCTATCATGATGGTTGGTCCTCTTCTCTCCGGTCTGTATGCTTACCGGAATCTTTTCTCATAAAACAGCGCGAGTCCGCCCCGATCCAGCGCATCCACGCGGCCGAGCATCCAGAATTCGCCCTGATAATACACACGGCACACAGCGCCCTGCTGCTGCGGCATGTCTGTCACATGCTCCGGCGTGATAAACGCGCCGTGCATCGCCCGCTGATAGCCGTATTCGTCTATGCTGACAGCCGGATACATCTGAAACAAGCTGTCGGTCTGCAGCAGCAGCGACTCTATCGCATCTTGCTGTGCCGCCTGCTCAATCTGCTCCAAGCTGCAGCTTTGCTCCAGCATATAGCAGCCGCTCTTGGTGCGCTGCAGGCCGGTCATGACGGCATACGTGCCCAGCGTCACGCCAAGGTCATGCACGAGCGTGCGCACATACGTGCCCTTGGAGCACAAAAAACGTATGCGTCCCTGCTGTGTCTGCTCGTCAAACGCCAGCAGCTCCGCTTCGTGTACGGCAATCGGGCGTGCCTTGCGCTCGACCTCCACGCCCTTGCGCGCGAGGTCATACAGCCGCTGTCCGTTCACCTTCACGGCGGAATACATCGGCGGAATCTGCTCCTGCTCGCCGTGCATATTGTCCACCGCCTTGCGCAGCTGCTGCTCCGTCACGCGAACATCCGAACGCGCCGTCTCGGTTCCCGTGCTGTCCTGGGTGTCAGACGCCCAGCCCAGCGCAAACGCTGCGATGTATTCTTTGGACTGTGCGGCAGCCATATCCGCCGCCTTGGTCGCGCCGCCGACAAACACCGGCAGCACGCCGGTCGCCATCGGGTCGAGCGTGCCGCCGTGGCCGATGCGCCGCTCATGCAGGATGCCGCGCAGCTTTGCCACAACGTCAAACGAGGTAAAATCCTGCGGTTTGTCAACGATTAAAACGCCGTTATAGCGCGATTCATGCTTCTTTGTCACGATACACCTTTTCTGTCACATCCAGTACCCGCCGCATTGCCTCCTGTGCAGGATACGGCAGCGTTGCACCGGCAGCGCGGACATGTCCGCCGCCGCCAAACTCTCGGCAAATTGCCGCTGCATCTACTTGCTTGGTCGTGCGGATGGAAACCTTGGTCGAACCGTTTTCCAGCTCGGAAAACGTCAGACCGACTTCCACGCCTTCAATCTGGCGCGGCAGACCGGCAATCGAGTCCAAGTCATCCCAATCCGCGCCCGTGCGCTCACGGTCTTGCAGCCGAACCAGAACCGCCGCAATTTTTCCGTTATGATGAAACTGCATGGTGTCATACAGGATTTTTTCCATCTCAAAGCGGGAGCGGGACTTGGTGTCAAACAGCACCGTGTTGATGTCTCCGCAGTCCACGCCCGCCTGCAGGCAGGCAATGGCGACCTGATGGGTGTGCACGGTGGTATTGGTAAACTTAAAACAGCCGGTGTCCGTCGCCGTGCCGATGTACAGGCTCTGCGCGATGCCCTCATCCAGCGCAACGCCCAATTCCGCAAGCAAATCCCAGATAATCTCTGCGCAGGCGCCGAATTCTCCGCCGATTAAATTGTCTTTTTTGCCAAAGCACGGGTTAAACTTATGATGGTCAATGACAACGTCCACACAGTCCGCATACTGCTGCATTTCCGGCGGCAGCATGTCCTGCGCCGCCACATCGACGGCAACGATGGTCTGCGCCTGAAAGCCCTTCGGCGCGTAATACGGCTCCACCAGATGCGCGTACCGGCGCGTCACGCCCTGATTTTCCGCAAGATACGCGGTCTTGCCCAGCTTGCGCAGTGCCTGACACAGCGCACCGGCGCTGCCCGTCGTGTCACCGTCCGGACGGCGATGCGTCAAAATCAAAACGTGATCTGCCTGCTTGAGCAGCTGTGCGGTGCGGGATACCGAGCCAATCACAGCTTGCCCTCCCGCTCCAGCTCATGCAGCACATCGTTGATGTGTGCGCCGTGCGTGATGGAGTCATCCAGTGTGAACACAATTTCCGGTGCATAACGCATGCGAATCTTGGACGCGCACTCTCTGCGCAGATAGCCGCCCGCAGACTTCAGGCCGCGCATGACGTCTTTTTTCTGCTGTTCATCGCCGAACACGCTGATATATGCCTTGGCATAGCGCAAGTCGCCGGTCACTTCGCAGCGCGTCACAGAAACCATCGCTTCGTGCACGCGCGGGTCTTTCAGGGTTCGAATGGCTTCGGACAGCGCCTTCTGAAACTCATCGCTGATGCGTTCGCTTCTCTGAGACATAAACGTTCCTCCTTTGTATCAAATCCTCTTTCAAAAACAAACCGCGGGTGGGTGGCGTTCGGACGCACCCCACCCGCGGGAATTTCTTTTGTCAGCGGGACGAGAACACCTTACGGCTTGATCTGCTCCATAACGAAGGACTCGATGATGTCGCCTTCCTTCAGATCGTTGTAGTTCTCAATGCCCATGCCGCACTCATAGCCTGCGGTAACTTCCTTTGCATCGTCCTTGAAGCGCTTCAGGGAGTTCAGATGGCCCTCATGAATGACGATGCCGTCACGCACAATGCGAACCTCGCAGGAACGGACAATCTTGCCGTCCTGTACGTATGCACCGGCAATCGTGCCGATACCGGAGACCTTAAAGGTCTGACGAATCTCGGCGTGGCCGACAACAACTTCCTTGAACTTCGGATCGAGCATGCCCTTCATTGCCTGCTCCATCTCCTCGATGCAGTCGTAAATGACGCGGTACAGACGGATTTCTACATCCTGATCGTGTGCGGAATCCGCTGCTGCACGCTCCGGACGCACGTTAAAGCCGACAATAATGGCATTGGATGCCGCTGCCAGCATTACGTCGGATTCATTGATGGCACCAACAGCACCATGAATGACATTGACGCGCACTTCCTCGTTGCTCAGCTTGAGCAGGGAGCTGCGAACCGCCTCGACAGAGCCCATCACGTCAGCCTTGATGATGATGTTGAGCTCCTTCATGTTGCCCTGCTGGATGGTGTCAAACAGATTCTCCAGCGTAACCTTCTGCATTGCCTTGTTGCGTTCTTCCTTCTCCTTCTCCTTGCGCTGCTCAACCAGCTCACGAGCCATGCGCTCGTTGTCGACAGCGTAGAAGATGTCACCGGCATCCGGCACTTCGCCCAGACCGATAATCTCAACCGGAACAGACGGGCCGGCATTTTCCAGCTTGCGTCCGCGCTCGTCGGTCATGACACGAACACGGCCGACTGCCTTGCCCGCAATGACGGTATCACCGGTGTGCAGCGTACCGTTCTGTACGAGGACGGTAGCAACCGGACCGCGGCCGCGATCCAGCTTTGCCTCGATGACAGCGCCCTTTGCCTGACGGTTCGGGTTTGCCTTCAGCTCCTGCATATCTGCGGTCAGCAATACCATTTCAAGCAGGTTTTCGATGCCGATGCCCTGCTTTGCGGAAATCTTGCAGACGATGGTTTCGCCGCCCCATTCTTCCGGTACCAGACCGTGCTCGGTCAGCTGCTGCAGCACGCGATCCGGATCTGCATTTTCCTTATCAATCTTATTGACAGCGACGATAATCGGAATCTCTGCTGCCTTTGCGTGGTTGATTGCCTCGATGGTCTGCGGCATGATGCCGTCATCTGCTGCGACAACCAGAATCGCAATATCCGTAATCTTTGCGCCGCGCGCACGCATGGAAGTAAATGCCGCATGACCCGGGGTATCCAGGAAGGTAATCGGACGGCCGCTTACCTTGACGCGGTATGCACCGATGTGCTGGGTGATGCCGCCGGCCTCGCCTGCTGCAACATCGGTCTTGCGGATGCAGTCGAGCAGGGACGTCTTACCATGGTCAACGTGACCCATGACAACGATAACCGGGCTTCTCGGCTCCAGATTTTCTTCCTTGTCCTCGCTCTCATCAAACAGCTTTTCTTCGATGGTAACGTGTACTTCCTTCTCAACCTTTGCGCCCATTTCCTCTGCAACGATTGCCGCCGTGTCAAAGTCGATGGTCTGAGAAATATTTGCCATAACGCCCAGCTTGAGCAGCTCCTTGATGACGTCTGCTGCGGTGCGCTTCAGGCGGGAAGCCAGCTCGCCGACATTGATTTCATCCGGAATCATAACCTTGAGCTGAATCTTCTTGAGCTCCTGCTGACGCTGCAGGCGCTTCATCTTCTCCTGCTCCTCCTGACGGCGCTTGTTGGAGAACGGTCTGCGTGCATCCGCCTTGCGGGTGATTTTCTGCTTGCCCGACTTCATGCGGTCAGCCTTCTGCGGAACCAGCGCGTCAATGCGGTCGTCGTAACGATCCAGATTGACATTGCCTGCGCCGCGGGTATCGACGCGGTGAATCTGCTTGCCCTTCGGCTGCTTGTGCTCCTCAGTCGTAACGGTAGACGTTGCCGCCTCGCCGGAGCCCTGCGGACGCAGAATCTGGCGCTGCTCATGCGGCTTTGCCTGACGATGGTTCTTCTTCTTGTCGTTGTTGAACTTCTTTTCCTCTGCAGCGGCAGTGTGCTGCTCCGGCTTCTTGCCTTCCTGCTTCTTAGCTTCCGGCTTTGCGTCGCGCTTCTGCTCCGGACGACGGGAATCGCGGCGATCCTGCTTCTGGTTTCTGCCCATCGGCTGCTGACGAACAACCTGTGTCGTCGGCGCCTTTCTCTGAGCAGCCTGCTTATTCAGGACTTCCTCCATGTTATCCACCGGATGCTGCTTGGTCATATAATCAAAAATCAGATTCAGTTCATCGTTCTCCAGAACCTGCATGTGATTCTTCGGCGCGGTGAAATATTCTGCCATCACATCGGTGATGTCCTTGGTATCTACGCCAAAATCCTTAGCGACTTCATGTACACGGTATTTATTTTCAATACTCATGCGCGTTCACCTCCACGTTTCGTATAGGTTGACTTTCTCTTGCCGCCGGCAGTATGCTTGCCGGCAGTCTTGCTGTGCGTTTTTTTCGTACCGCGGCGCGCCTCAATGCGCTGCTTTTTCTGCGCCAGCTGCTGTGCAATCGGCGCATACTGCGCATCGGCGTTTGCCGCCTTTTGTGCTGCCGCCGCCGCAAATCCGGCGTCGGTAATACAGCAGATAGACGTTGCCGTGCGTCCCAGCGCCCAGCCCAGCTCCTGCGCGTCATCCGTCAGACGAATAACCGGTACGTTTTTTTGTTCGGCGTGACGCTCGGCACGCCGCGTAATATTTGCTCCGGCATCTGCTGCCAGCAGCAGCAGACGCGCTTCCCCTGCGAAAACGGTATCGGCAACAGCATCGTCACCGCTGACCAGCTTTCCCGCGCGGAAGCACAGGCCGAGCAATCGCAATATCTCATGCATTGATATTCTGCTCCATCTGTTCCGTCAGCTGGTCATATACCTCGTCCGGAATTTGACAGCCGAACGCATTTCCCAGCGCATTTTTCTTTCTTGCTTTGGCAAGGCACTTGGCATCCGGGCAGATATAAGCACCGCGTCCCGGATTTTTGCCGCGGAAGTCCAGCGCAATTTCCCCTTCCGGCGAACGCACTACGCGGATCAGCTCCCGCTTGGGCTTCATCTCTCGGCAGCCGACACATTGACGCATTGGTATTTTCTTTTTCTGCACCGAAAAAGCCCTCCTTTATTCTTCGACCAGCAGGTCTTCGTCAGCCTGCTCTGCCTGTTCCTTGGCAGCGCTCTCCGAACCAATATCAATCTTGCAGCCAGTCAGCTTTGCAGCCAGACGTGCGTTCTGACCTTCCTTGCCGATTGCCAGAGACAGCTGATCGTCCGGTACGGTGACGCGGCAGCTCTTGCCGTCCGGCAGCATAACCGCGCTGATGACGTCAGCCGGACTGAGTGCTGCGGAAACAAAGTCTGCCATGTTCTCGGAATACTTGATGATGTCGATTTTTTCGCCGGACAGCTCGTTGACAATGCTGCCTACACGGGAGCCGCGCGGGCCGACACAAGCACCGATCGGATCAACCTTTTCATCATGGGTCATAACGGCAATCTTGGTGCGGTTGCCTGCCTCGCGGGCAATCGACTTGATTTCCACAACGCCGTCATGAATTTCCGGTACTTCCAGCTCAAACAGACGCTTGACCAGACCCGGATGGGTGCGGGACAGCAGAATCTGCGGGCCGTGCATGCCCTTGCGAACCTCTACGACATAGACCTTGATGCGCTGACCCTCGGTCAGAACCTCGCCCGGTACCTGCTCGCCCTTGGCCAGTGCGGTTTCAATCTTTTCGCCCTCGCTGACAACCTCAACAATAATCGTGCCGCTTTCCGGATCCACACGGAATACGGTTGCGTTAAGGATTTCGTGCTCGCGGGAGCTGTACTCATTGTAAGCCATGCCGCGCTCGGACTCGCGGATGCCCTGAATGATGACCTGCTTGGCAGCCTGTGCTGCAATGCGGCCGAACTTCTTGGTCTCGATGCCAACGCGGACAAAGTCACCCAGCGATACACGCGGGCTGATCTTCTTTGCGTCTTCCAGAGAAATCTCGGTCAGCGGATCCTCTGCCTCGTCGACAACTTCCTTGGATGCGTACATGTGGATGGTCTTTTCGTCCATATCCGGCTCAACATATACGTTGTCGCACTTGAGACCGTCGTTGTCCTTTTTATACGCGGTCAGCAGTGCCTGACATACGCGATCGAGCATATAATCGACCGGAATTCCTTTTTCTTTTTCCAGCTGCTCCAGTGCTGCAAAAAATTCTGCGTTCATGTTTGATATTCACTCCTTATTGTGTGCGGCATGGCTTGGCGCCATACCTAAATGAGAAGACATTTCGAATTAGATGGATACGTACAGACGAACTGCTGCAATATCCTTTGGCTCATAAACGGTGACGGTGCCGTCCTCCTCCAGCGTGACTGAGCCGGTCTCGCTGTCGTAATCCTTCAGGATGCCGACGGCGGTTCTGCTGCCGTTGATCGGGCGATAGAAGCGCAGCTCTACCTCCTGTCCCATGCAGGATGCAAAATGCTCCGGACGTCTCAGGCGGCGCGTCAGGCCTGCCGAGGAGACACACAGCGTATACGGCGGAAGCGATGCAAATTCCTTTTCATCCAAAAACGGGTCCACATAACGGGACAGCTTCTCGCAGTCATCAATATCGGTATGACCTTCGCGGTCAATCGTAATGGTCAGCATATACTGACCGCCTTCCTTTTCGAAGGTGACGTCCCACAGATGGATGCCCATCTCTGCGGCACATGGTGCACTAATATCCCAGACGCGCTGGCATACTTCTCTTGCTGTCATGATTCCCTCCGCAACAATAACAATAAGAAAGAGTGGGTTTCCCCACTCTCCTTGGATCATAATTCTTACACTATTGGTAATTATAGCACCAATTCACATGCAATGCAAGAAAAACTTTCGCAGCCGGCTCAGCCGCGGCGCAGCAGCTTGTTGACGGACAGCAGAATTTCCCGCGCATTTATCGCAGCGAGCAGCACGAACAGTGCCGGAACCAGTACAAACCAGAACGGAGCCTCCGCCGTCATAATCAAAGCCTGTACAAACAAAATGACAACGCTGACAAGCGTTTTCTTGATGTTCCACTGAATCTTGAGATACTTCTGCGTGTCAATGGCACGGATGAGGAACAGCACGAAATAGCTGATAAAGGTCGCAATGCCTGCGCCCATCGCGCCCCAGAATGCGCCGAAATGATTGCCGAGAACCGGAATCAGGATGCAGTTGAGCGTGATGTTGACCGCCGCGCAAATCATGGTTGTCACCATGGAGTTTTTGCTCTTGAGCCGCAGCATGTACACACTTGCGAGGAAGGTGGACAGCAGACCGAACGTCGTACCCAGCGTCAGAACCGGAATATAGCGCCAGGAAATAAAGAAGTCCTTGCCGACCATAAACGTCATGACAACCTTCGAAATCATAATCAGACCCGAGCTTCCGATAAACGCAATGGACGAATACGCGCCGAGTACCTTACTGAAAAATGCAACCTGCTCTTTCGGGTCGCTCTCCTTGACCGCCGAAATCTGCCAGGCATCCGCGAACAGATTGGCAACAATCAGCAGAATATTTGGAATTTTATTGGCAGCCGCATACAGACCGTTCGCCTGCGTGTTGATAAACAGAATGATCATATACCGGTCAGACATGTTGATAATCCACTGGCAGACCGTCTGCGGAACCAGCGGCAGCGCATATTTGCGCATGCGCTTGGACAGACCGCGATCCATTTTCCGGCTCATCGGAGAAATCAGGTATTGGTGCTCCTTTGCCAGCACAAACATCACAAGACCCATGACAAGATCTGCGATGATGTTCGCCATCAGATAGCCCATAATGCGGAAATGCGGCAGCAAAATAATGTTCAGAATAACATTGAGGAACGTATTTCCGATGCCGTTTGCCGCATACATTTTGTTGTAGCCCAAGCTCAGCGCGAATTGAATGCACAGCGTGCGCAGGCTGGACGCCAGAACAAACGCCAGAACCGCAATGGTGTAGCCGGACATAAAGTCCATGAGCAGCGTCAGAACCGGCGAGACGACAGCCAGACAGACAAAGCCCATCAATATGGTATAGAGTCCGCTGCTGAATACGCTGCTCTTGTCGGTCCCCTTTTCCAAGCCGAAGCGGATGACCGCGTTGTTGATGCCCACCGAGGCAATCGGAATCATCAGCTGACCGACATTGATGAGCGCATCGACGGTACCATACTCACCCGTGGACAGGATGTTGGTATAGTACGGCAGCATGAGGAACACGAGTACCTTGGAGGAAAATGTGCCGATGGCAAAAATCAAGGTGTTTCCCATCAGCTTTTTGTATCTGTTTTGTGCCATAGAATACTTCCTTACTCGATTTGTGTTTAGAATAGTATGATTATATCACAGGCTACATCAAAACGCAAAAAAAGAGATTGTTCCGATAGCATGCGCTCGAAACAATCTCCTTTCGGATTCATTGATTATCGATCAATTAAACCAGCTCGATAATAGCCATCTCAGCTGCATCGCCGCGGCGCGGGCCGATCTTTACGATGCGAGTGTAGCCGCCGTTGCGGTCAGCGTACTTCTCTGCCAGCTCGCCGAATACCTTTGCTTCTACTTCCTTCTTGGTGATGAAAGCAGCTGCCTGGCGGCGGGTTGCGAGGGTGTTCTTCTTACCGAGTGTGATCATCTTCTCTGCGAGAGGACGAACTTCTCTGGCTCTTGCAACAGTGGTCTCAATTCTGCCGTTTTCCAGCAGGAAGGTTACCATTGCTCTGAGCATTGCCATTCTATGGTCAGTGGTTCTGCCGAGTTTACGGTTTCCAGCCATGAGAAAATTACCTCCTTTGGTACAGGTCTATCTATCCTGGCGGAGCCCCCGGCAAAAGCCGGGTTCCGCGGTATGATTCGGGTTGTTTAGTCTTCGTTCTTGGCAAGGGACAGACCCATTGCCTCCAACTTGTAAATAACTTCTTCCAGAGACTTCTTGCCGAGGTTACGAACCTTCATCATGTCATCTTCGGAAGTGTTGATGAGGTCTTCTACCGTATTGATACCGGCACGCTTGAGGCAGTTGAAGGAGCGAACGGACAGATCCAGTTCCTCAATCGTCATCTCAAGAACCTTATCATGCTGTGTCTCAGCCTTCTCAACAACGGTGGAATGAGAACCGATTTCCTCAGAGAGGTCAACAAACAGGGACAGATGGTCAGTCAGAACCTTCGCGCCCAGCGATACAGCGTCCTTTGCTGTGATCGTGCGGTCAGTCCACACTTCCAGAGTCAGCTTGTCGTAATCGGTCATATTGCCGACACGAGTATTTTCAACTGTGTAGTTTACCTTATAGACAGGCGTGTAGATCGAGTCTACCGGAATGACGCCGATTGCAGTCTGATACTGCTTGTTGCGCTCTGCGGAAACGTAACCGCGGCCATTGGTCAGGGTGATTTCCATGGACAGATGCGCATCGCTCATCAGAGTAGCAATGTGCAGCTCCGGATTGAGGATCTCTACCTCGCCGTCGGTGTGAATGTCACCAGCGGTTACAGTGCCTTCCCCACTTGCCTCGATGTAAACCGTCTTCGGTCCATCGCAGTACAGCTTCGCAATGATGCCCTTTACGTTGAGCACGATTTCGGTTACGTCTTCCTTTACACCAGGAATGGTAGAGAACTCGTGCTGCACACCATTGATCTTGATGCTGCTTGCAGCCGTGCCCGGCAGGCTCGACAGCAGAATGCGGCGAAGAGAGTTTCCGAGGGTGGTTCCGTATCCGCGCTCCAGCGGCTCTACGACGAACTTGCCGTAGGAACCATCTTCTGCAAGGTTTTCGCAGTCTATACGGGGCTTTTCAATTTCGATCATTTAAATGATACCCTCCTTATCAGTCGGCGAAATAATAAAACAAACAAATGAGGGCAAATCTTACTTGGAGTACAACTCGACGATGAGGTGCTCAGCAACTTCGTAGTCGATATCATCGCGCTGCGGCATTGCGATTACCTTACCTTCAAAGCTGTCCTTTTCCTTCTCCAGCCACTTCGGAGTAGCAGTAGCGCCCAGCTCTTCAACCAGAGCCTTGAACTTCGCGCTGGAACGGCTCTTCTCACGAACAGCGATAACATCGCCCGGCTTTACGCGGTAGGATGCGATGTCAACCTTCTGGCCGTTTACGGTGAAGTGACCGTGGGAGGTCAGCTGACGAGCTTCACGACGGGTCTTAGCAAAGCCAAGACGGTATACAACGTTATCCAGACGAGTCTCCAGGAGGATCAGCAGGTTCTCACCAGCCTTGCCTTCCATCTTTTCAGCCTTCTTGTAGTATGTTCTGAACTGCTTCTCCAGAACGCCATAGATAAACTTGACCTTCTGCTTCTCAGTCAGCTGCATAGCGTACTCAGACTGCTTTCTTCTGGACTGCTTCGGGTTTCTATTGGTTTCCTTGTTAACGCCCAGAACTGCCGGAGAAATACCCAGAGTCTTGCAGCGCTTAAGGATCGGCTGTGTGTTCTTTGCCATAAGTCTGTATCCTCCTTAAACTCTTCTTCTCTTCGGCGGACGGCAGCCATTGTGCGGGATCGGGGTAACGTCCTTGATCATGGTTACTTCCAGGCCGGTAGCCTGCAGTGCGCGGATAGCAGCCTCACGGCCGGAACCCGGGCCCTTTACGTAGACTTCAACAGTCTTCAGGCCATGCTCCATAGCAGCCTTTGCAGCGGTCTCTGCAGCGGTCTGTGCAGCGAACGGCGTGGACTTACGGGAGCCACGGAAACCCATCTCACCTGCGGATGCCCAAGAAATAGCATTGCCGTTCAGGTCGCTGATGGTTACGATGGTATTGTTAAAGGAGGAACGGATATGAGCCGCACCCTTTTCGATGTTCTTGCTTACGCGGCGCTTACGAGAAACGGCGCCCTTCTTCTGTGCCTTAGCCATTTTTCAGTACGCCTCCTTACTTCTTCTTGTTCGCAATGGTCTTCTTCGGGCCCTTGCGAGTACGAGCATTAGTCTTGGTACGCTGACCGCGAACCGGCAGGCCTCTTCTGTGGCGAACGCCACGATAGGAGCCGATTTCTACCAGGCGCTTGATGTTCAGCGCAACTTCACGGCGCAGGTCGCCTTCTACAGTATAATCATGGATCACTTCGCGCAGCTTGATTTCTTCTGCTTCAGTCAGATCCTTAACACGAGTATCCGGATTGATACCCGCCTTCTTCAAAATCTCATTGGACAGCTTCCGTCCGATGCCGTAGACATAGGTCAGACCAATTTCTACGCGCTTTTCTCTCGGAAGGTCTACACCGGCAATTCTTGCCATTTATTAACGCACCTCCTGTGTGGTTCAGTGGGGAATCAGCCCTGCTTCTGCTTGTGCTTCGGGTTCGTGCAGATTACCATGACACGACCCTTGCGACGAATGATCTTGCACTTCTCGCAAATCGGTTTTACAGACGGTCTTACTTTCATTGAAATAACCTCCATAAGGTTGTGTCGAACCGGAATGGCAGCCTGTAATGCCTCATTCCGGGGTGTGAATCTGGATTACTTGGATCTCCAGGTGATTCTGCCCTTGGTCAGGTCATACGGAGAGACCTGTACCGTTACTTTATCGCCGGGCAGGATGCGAATATAATTCATTCTAAGCTTACCGGAGATGTGAGCCTGAATGACCGGCTTCGCCGGATTGTTCAGTTCTACCTTAAAGGTAGCGTTTGGCAGCGCCTCTATGACGGTACCTTCCAGTTCAATCAAGTCCTCTTTTGGCATCTTAATTTCCTCCAATTGTCAGAAAGTCTACGGCCCTGCATGTTTTGCCAGGCCCCCGCTCTGATGGAGCAGCGCAGCATCGCTTCTCCGCAGCCGCAGCGGGATAAAATCAAATCATGGGGTTTGCGTGCAGAATCCCCGCGCTCACCAATTTTCTCCGTCGGTAGGGAAGGTCAGAATGACCGGATCTCCCTCGGTGATTGCGATGGAATTCTCGTAGTGCGCAGACAGCTTGCCGTCTGCCGTCTTGACGGTCCAACCGTCCGGCAGTACCTTTACTGCATACGTTCCTACATTTACCATAGGCTCAATGGCTAAGGTCATTCCCGGCTGAAGCCGCACGCCGTGCCCCGGACGGCCGAAATTCGGAACCTCCGGATCTTCATGCAGATTCGCGCCTACGCCGTGTCCGACATAATCGCGCACGAGAGAGAATCCCTGTGCCTCGACATACGTCTGGATGGCGTTGGAAATGTCTGATATACGATTACCCTTGCGGGCAAACTTGATGCCCTCATAGAAACTCTGTCGGGTCACTGCGATGAGCTTTCTTGCCTCTTCCGACACCTCTCCACACGGGATGGTGCAGGCACAGTCGCCATGGAAGCCGTTGATGTACGCACCAACGTCCACTTTGACAATATCTCCCTCGTGAATGACACGGGAACGCGAGGGGATGCCATGGATTACTTCATCGTTGATCGAAACACAGGCACTGCCCGGAAATCCGCCATAGCCAAGAAAAGACGGTTTTGCTCCGGCTTTTTCTATCGTTTTCCGAACAATCTTATCGATTTCACCTGTGGTGACCCCCGGCCGGACAGCACGAGCCGCAGCGGCGCGTGCCGCTGCGGTGATTCGTCCTGCCTGACGCATTAATTCCAATTCTTTATTGGATTTAAGTCTAATCATCTCGTTTAGATCTCCAGTGCTTCGCAGGCCAGCTTCTTGGTCTTTTCGAAATCGTTGTCGATCTCGATGCTCTTGAGCTTGCCCAGATTCGCATAGAAGCCCTTTACCGGCTCGGTCTGTTCATGGTAGGTCTTCAGACGAGCAAGCACGGTTTCCGGTGCGTCGTCCTTGCGGATAACGATCTGGTCGCCGCAGTTGTCGCAGATGCCTTCCTTCTTCGGAGCCATAGCTTCACTGTTGACATTATAGGTAGCGCCGCAAGACAGGCATACACGTCTGCCGCTCATGCGGTTGACAATGGTCTCGTCCGGAATTTCCAGAGAGAGTGCGCAGTCCATCGGAACGACCTTTTCCAAAGCCTCAGCCTGCGGAATGTTGCGCGGGAATCCGTCCAGAATGCAGCCGTTTGCACAGTCATCCTGTGCAAGACGATCCTTGATGAGGCCGATAACGACTTCATCCGGCACCAATTCGCCGGCATCCATGTACTTCTTTGCGCTCATACCGAGCTCAGTCTGATTCTTGATGGCTTCACGGAGCATATTGCCGGTGGATACAGACGGAATACCCATCTTTTCGATGAGATATGCTGCCAGAGTACCCTTACCAGCGCCCGGTGCGCCGAGTAAAACGAGTTTCATGTTTCGATCTCCTCTATTATAACCGCTGATTCCTTAAATTGCAAGCAAAATTTTCACTAAATTTTACTCAAGGAATCCCTTATAATTTCTCATCATGAGCTGACTCTCCAGCTGACGAACCGTCTCAAGAGCAACGCCGACAACGATGAGTACCGAAGTACCGCCCAGTGCCACATTGTTCAGGCTGGAATTGAGTGCGCCTACGACCAGCGGAACGCCGGCTACAATGCTCAGGAAGATGGCACCGAGGAAGGTAACCTTTCCGAGAGCCTTGCTGATGAAATCCGATGTCGGCCGACCCGGACGGAAGCCCGGAATGAAGCCGCCGTTTTTCTTCAGGTTGTTCGCAATTTCAATCGGATTGAACTGAATCGCAGCGTAGAAATAGCTGAACATGAAGATCAGTGCGATGTACACAATGATGTAAAACGGATTGGTGGTTTCAAACAGATTGAAGATGAAGGAGGCAACGCCGCCCGCCTTCACATTTGTCATCATCTTGATCGTAGACGGCAGAGACATGATAGAAGCTGCAAAGATGATCGGCATAACGCCGGATGCATTGACCTTGATCGGCAGATGGGTGGACTGGCCGCCGTACATCTTTCGACCAACAACGCGCTTTGCATACTGAATCGGGATTCTGCGCTCTGCATCGGAGATGAATACAACAAATACTACGATAGCGAGTGCCACGATGATGGTCAGTGCAGCTACGAAGTAGCTTACGCCGCCGTCGCGAACCAGCTCTACCAGCGTAGATGCCATTGCCGGACCTCTGGAAACGATACCTGCGAAAAGCAGAATGCTGATGCCGTTGCCGACACCGTTCTTGCTGATCTGCTCACCCATGTACATGATGAGCGCAGTACCTGCGGTAAAGGTCAGAACAATGACGAATCCGTGCCAGAAGTCTGTCTGAGCAATCAGATTGTTGCTTCTGAGCAGGACATAATAGGAGTAGCCCTGGAGAAGACCCAGCGCAACACCCAGATAACGGGTGATGGCTGAAATCTTCTTCTGGCCTTCCTCGCCTTCCTCACGAACCATGCGCTCGAGTGCCGGAATGGCAACCGTGAGCAGCTGGATGATGATGGAGGCGTTAATATACGGGGTAACCGACATTGCAAAAATCGTCGCTCTGGACAGACCGCCGCCGGAAAATACATTCATCAGGCCCAGCGCGGTGCCGGACATCGAATCAAAGTATGTGGACAGCTGTGCAATGTCAATATACGGTACAGGGATAGAGGAGCCCAACCGGAACAGGAAGATGATAAACGCTGTGTACAGCAGTTTTTTCTTCAGCTCCGGAACTTGCCATGCGGCTTTTAAGGTCTCGAACACCTTATACCACCTCGGCCTTTCCTCCTGCTGCCTCGATTTTTTCCTTTGCGGAAGCAGAGAAAGCAGCTGCCTGTACGGTCAGCTTCTTGGTGATCTCGCCGTTGCCCAGTACCTTGACACCGTCCAGTGTCTTCTTTACCAGACCAGCTTCTACCAGATCAGCAGCAGTAACAACTGCGCCGTCCTCGAAACGGTTGAGATCGGATACGTTTACCACTGCATTCTCGGTACCGAAAATGTTGTGGAAACCGCGCTTCGGCAGACGACGAGCCAGCGGCATCTGACCGCCTTCAAAGCCCGGACGTACACCGCCGCCAGAACGAGCCCACTGGCCCTTGTGGCCGCGGCCTGCGGTCTTGCCGTTGCCGGAACCAGCACCACGGCCCTTGCGGAATGCAGGCTGAGTAGAACCTTCAGCCGGCTTCAGATCCTGTAACTTCATGTTCTACACCTCCTTATGCGTTAGCCTCGACCTTGACCAGGTAGCTGATCTGAGCGATCTTGCCACGGGTCTGGGCATTGTCGGGCTGAATGGTTACGTCGTTGATCGTCTTAAGACCCAAGGAATGAGCTGTGGCAATGTGCTTTTTGTTTCTGCCAGACAAGCTCTTAACCAGGGTAATCTTCAGGTTTTCCATTGAAACTACCCCTCCTATTAAAGTTCTTCAGCAGACTTGCCGCGAACTGCAGCAACCTGCTCTGCGGTGCGCAGGCTCTTCAGACCTTCGATCGTTGCGTTTACAACGTTCTGCGGGTTGCGGGAGCGCAGGCACTTGGTACGGATGTCCTTGATACCAGCAACTTCTACCACTGCACGAACTGCGCCGCCAGCGATAACGCCGGTACCAGGAGCAGCCGGCTTCAGGAGGACACGGCCAGCGCCGAACTCGCCGATAGTCTCGTGCGGGATGGAGCTGCCCTTCAGGCTAATAGTTACCAGGTTCTTCTTTGCGTCCTCGATTGCCTTGCGGATTGCGTCCGGAACTTCGGCAGCCTTACCCTGGCCTACGCCGATGGTACCCTTCTGGTCACCAATGACAACCAGTGCAGCGAACTTCATAACACGACCGCCCTTGACGGTCTTAGATACTCGATTTAAAGCGACTACTCTTTCTTCGTACTCAGAGGCGCCGCGTTCATACTTTCCAGCCATTTGTTTCCCTCCTTCCGATTAAAACTTCAGGCCGCCCTCACGGGCACCTTCTGCGAGTTCCTTGACACGGCCATGGTATACGTAACCGCCGCGGTCAAATACGACAGTCTCGACACCCTTAGCCAGTGCACGCTCAGCAATCAGCTTGCCGACCTTGCGTGCAGCTTCCTTGTTGCCGCCATACTCGCTGAAGTCCTTCTCGGTGGTGGATGCAGCTGCAAGCGTTACGCCCTGGACATCATCGATGACCTGAGCAAAAATGTTCTTAGAGCTTCTGAATACGTTGAGACGCGGACGCTGAGCAGTACCGGAAACTGCGCCGCGTACTCTCTTATGGCGTCTGAGACGCTGCTTGTTAGAGTCTTTCTTTGAAACCATTTAGGCACACCTTCCTTTACTTCTTCTTTGCGCCGGTCTTGCCTTCCTTGCGGCGGATATGTTCGTCAGCATACTTGATGCCCTTGCCCTTGTACGGCTCCGGCGGTCTCTTCTCACGAACTTCAGCTGCAAACTGGCCGACCTTCTGCTTATCCGGACCAGAGATGATGATCTTGTTGGTACCCTCAACAGTGATGGTGATGCCGTCAATCTCATCAAACGTTACCGGATGGGAATAACCCAGGTTCATGGTCAGGGTCTTGCCGGACTTGGATACACGGTAGCCAACGCCGTTAACCTCGAGAACCTTCTGGAAGCCCTCGGTTACACCAATAACCATGTTGTTGATCAGGGAACGGGACAGACCATGCAGTGCACGGTTCTGCTTCTCGTCGTTCGGACGAGATACGGTGATGGTGTTGCCTTCTACAGCAACATGCATTGCCGGATGGATCTCACGGGTCAGGGTGCCGTTCTTGCCCTTGACGGTGATGGTGTTGCCGTCGAGCTTTACCTCAACGCCTTCCGGTACTGTGATCGGTGCTCTACCAATTCTAGACATTCTCAGTACCTCCCCTTACCATACAAATGCAAGGACTTCGCCGCCGACATTCAGCTCGCGAGCCTTCTTGTCGGTCATAACGCCCTTAGATGTGGAAATGATGGCAATACCCAGGCCGCGCAGTACCTGCGGCAGCTCCTGAGCACCTGCGTATACACGCAGACCCGGCTTGGAAACGCGCTTCAGGCCGGTGATTGCCTTCTCATTGTTGTTGTACTTCAGTGTGATGTGGATGGTGCCCTGACCGCCCTCGATTACCTTGAAGTCCTTGATATAGCCTTCGTCCAGAAGAATCTGTGCAATAGCCTTCTTCATGCCGGAAGCCGGGACATCAACAGTAGCGTGGCGTGCAGTGCCCGCATTTCTGATGCGGGTAAGCATATCCGCGATCGGATCTGTGATCTGCATTACTTTGTCCTCCTTACAGAAGTTAGAGAGTGATTCTCTCCACTTTTCCGGGCTGAAACAGATAAATTCAGCCGCGGGCGGGTTTACAGAAATGATATAGAGAAACAGTTAACGGTAGATCCTGTGATCTCCGTTAGCTGTTTTTCACAAAAATGAATTACCAGGATGCCTTCTTTACGCCCGGGATCTGGCCCTTGTAAGCCAGCTCACGGAAGCAAATACGGCAGATGCCATAGTTGCGCAGGTAAGCGTGCGGACGACCGCAAATCTTGCAGCGGTTGTAAGCACGAGTAGAGAACTTCGGCTTTGCCTGCTGCTTGAGAACCATAGACTTCTTAGCCATTTTCTACTCCTCCTTACTTTGCGAACGGAGCGCCCAGAGCAGACAGCAGCTCACGAGCCTCTTCGTCGGTGTTTGCAGTGGTTACAATTGCAATGTCCATGCCGCGAATCTTATCGATCTGATCGTACTCGATTTCCGGGAAGATCAGCTGTTCCTTCAGGCCGATTGCGTAGTTGCCGCGACCGTCGAAGGAGTTCGGGTTGATACCACGGAAGTCACGTACACGCGGGAGAGCGATGTTGAAGAAACGATCCAGGAACTCCCACATACGGTCGCCGCGCAGCGTTACGCGAACGCCTACCGGCATGCCCTCACGCAGACGGAAGTTTGCGATGGACTTCTTTGCGCGGGTTACAACGGCGTGCTGACCGGTGATCATGGTGATGTCACGAACGATTGCGTCAAGTACCTTGGAGTTGCCGTTTGCTTCTGCACCGCAGCCGACGTTGATAACGATCTTGTCGAGCTTCGGGATCTGCATAACGCTCTTGTACTCAAACTTCTTCATCAGAGCAGGAGCAACCTCTGCCTGATATTTATCCTTTAATACTGGCATTTGTTACAACCTCCTCAATTAGTATGCTTCGCCGCAATGCTTGCACACGCGAACCTTGGAGCCATCCTCCAGGAACTTGTGAGCCGGACGGGTCTTCTTGTTGCACTTCGGGCAAACAGCCATTACCTTGCAGGCACGGATTGCGCCTTCGCGCTTAACGATACCGCCGGTCTCGCCCTGACGGCGCGGCTTGACATGGGTGGTGAGCATGTTAACGCCCTCGATCACTACCTGACCCTTCTTCGGGTTTACAGAGATGATCTTGCCACTCTTGCCCTTTTCCTTACCGGAAAGAACGACTGCGGTGTCGCCCTTCTTTACATGCAGAGTATTCATTAACGGACGACCTCCTTACAGTACTTCCGGAGCCAGAGACAGGATCTTCATGAAGTCCTTGTCACGCAGCTCTCTTGCCACAGGCCCAAAGATACGGGTGCCCTGCGGGTTTTTGTCTTCACGAATGATGACTGCTGCATTCTCGTCGAAACGGATGTAGCTGCCATCTGCACGGCGCAGGCCCTTGCGGGAACGGACGATAACGGCCTTAACGACCTGGCCCTTCTTTACGCCGCCGCCCGGTGTGCACTTGCGAACCGAGCATACGATGATGTCACCGATGTTGCCATACTTACGTGCGGAGCCGCCCAGAACACGGATGCACTTCAGTTCCTTGGCACCGCTGTTGTCAGCAGCACGGAGAAATGTTTCCTGCTGAATCATGTGCGCTCCTCCTTACTTAGCCTTTTCGATGATCTCTACAAGTCTCCAACGCTTGTCCTTGGACAGCGGGCGAGTCTCCATAACCTCAACGGTGTCGCCTACGCGGCACTCGTTGTTCTCGTCATGAGCCTTCAGCTTGTAGGTTCTCTTGATAATCTTCTTATAAAGCGGATGCTGTACGCTGTCCGCGATAGCAACGACAATCGTCTTGTCCATCTTGTCAGAAACGACCTTGCCGACTCTTGTCTTGCGGAAAGTTCTATCAGCCATTTGTAGTTACCTCCCTTACGCCTTTTCCGTCAGCTGATGCTCACGGAGAATAGTGTTGACTCTGGCAATATCGCGCTTAACTTCTGCGATTCTCGTCGGGTTGTCGAGCTGGTTGGTCGCATTCTGCAGACGCAGGTTGAAGAGGTCCTTCTTCAGGTCGGTGAGCTTAACTTCCAGCTCTTCAACACTCAGCTCTCTGATCTCTTTAGCCTTCATTATTCTTCACCAGCCTTCTCTTCACGCTTGACGAACTTGGTCTTGATCGGCAGCTTATGGGATGCCAGACGCAGTGCCTCGCGAGCTACTTCCTCGGAAACGCCTGCGATCTCGAACATTACGCGACCCGGCTTAACAACTGCTACCCAGTACTCCGGAGCGCCCTTACCGGAACCCATTCGACTGCCAAGCGGCTTCTTGGAAACCGGCTTGTCCGGGAAAATCTTAATCCAAACCTGACCGCCACGCTTGGTGTAACGGGTCATGGCAACACGGGCTGCCTCGATCTGGTTGGAGGTGATCCAGCACGGCTCAGTTGCCTGCAGGCCAAACTCGCCATGGGATACCTTATTGCCGCGAAGAGCCTTGCCCTTCATGCGGCCTCTGTGTACTCTGCGGTACTTTACTCTCTTCGGGAGAAGCATTAGCGGTTGCCTCCTTCCTGTCTGTCCTGTCTCTGACGGCGGTAGCCACCACGGCGATCGCGGCGGTCACGGCGGTCTCTGCGGTCACGGCGATCGAATGCCGGCTTCGGAGCCTCAATGTTGCGGTTCAGACGCGGGCCGCCCTGCAGGACTTCGCCCTTATAGATCCAAACCTTAACGCCGATCTTACCGTAGGTGGTGTTTGCCTCAGCAAAACCATAATCAATGTCTGCACGCAGGGTCTGCAGCGGGATGGTGCCCTCATGATAGGACTCGCTGCGAGCGATCTCGGCGCCGTTCAGACGGCCGCCGCACTTGATCTTGATGCCCTTTGCGCCCATGCGCATTGCGCGACCCATGCACTGCTTCATTGCACGGCGGAAAGCGATACGCTTCTCCAGCTGGTTTGCAATGTTCTCAGCTACCAGCTGAGCGTTGGTGTCCGGGTTCTTGATCTCGATGATGTTGAGAGATACCGGCTTGCCCAGCATCTTCTCCATCTCCTTGCGGAGCTTCTCGATATCCTCGCCGCCCTTGCCGATAACGATACCCGGGCGAGCGCAGGAAATGAAGATCTTTACTCTGCCGTTGCTGCGCTCGATCTCGATGGTCGGAACGCCTGCAGCATACAGGGTCTTCTTCAGATACTTACGAATGTTGTAGTCTTCCACGAGGAGGTCGCCAAACTCATTGTCCTTGGCAAACCAACGGGAATCCCAATCTTTAATTACGCCGACACGAATACCGTGCGGATTAACTTTCTGACCCATAGTCTACCTCCTCCTTATTCCTTCTCTTTGAGTACCAGCGTGATGTGAGATGTTCTCTTCAGGATGCGGAATGCGCGGCCATGAGACATCGGACGGATGCGCTTCATGATCGGGCCCGGGCATACGAAGACCTGATCTACGTACAGCTTCTCCGGATCCATGTTGTGATTGTTCTCAGCATTCGCCATAGCGCTCTTCAAGAGCTTGGATAAGTGCTCAGATGCAGCCTTGGGAGTGTTCAGTAAGATCGCATTTGCTTCCGCTGCGTTCTTGCCGCGGATCAGGTCACAAACAACCTTTACCTTGCGCGGAGCGATGCGAACATTTCTCAAAATTGCTTTTGCTTCCATTTTATAATGATCCTCCTTCAGCCTTACTTGCCGTTGTTGGAGGTCTTGCTGCCAGCGTGACCCTTGTAGGTGCGGGTCGGAACGAACTCGCCCAGCTTATGACCAACCATGTCCTCGGTGATGTATACCGGAACGTGCTTGCGGCCGTCGTGAACAGCAATTGTATGACCAACGAATTCCGGGAAAATAGTCGATGCACGAGACCAGGTCTTGAGAACCTTCTTTTCGCCAGCTTCGTTGAGTGCAATTACTCTCTTAATGAGTTCAGGAGCCACAAAAGGGCCCTTCTTAATGCTTCTGCCCATATTTCATGTCCTCCCTTACTTACCGTTGCGTCTTCTGACAATCTGCTTGTCAGTACGATTCTTCGTCTTTCTGGTCTTGTAACCCAGAGCCGGCTTGCCCCACGGGGTAACCGGGCCCGGACGTCCGACAGGGCTCTTGCCCTCGCCGCCGCCGTGCGGATGGTCACACGGGTTCATGACAGAACCACGAACGGTCGGGCGGACACCGCGATGACGGGTCTTGCCAGCCTTACCAAGCTTCTGGTTGCTGTAATCCTGATTGCCTACGGCACCGATGGTAGCCATGCAGTTCAGGCGGATATAACGGTACTCGCCGGACGGCAGACGTACCTGAGCTACGCCGTTCTCCTTAGCCATCAGCTGAGCTGCGCCGCCAGCGGAACGAACCAGCTGAGCGCCCTTGCCCGGATACAGCTCGATGTTGTGGATTACGGTACCAACCGGGATGTTCTCGATCGGCAGTGCGTTGCCCGGCTTGATGTCAGCGCCGGTGGAAGAAATGACAGTGTCGCCAACAGACAGACCCTGCGGTGCGATGATGTAGCGCTTCTCGCCATCCTCGTACTGAACCAGCGCGATGTTTGCGGAACGGTTCGGGTCGTATTCGATGGTCAGGACGGTAGCCTTGATGTCCATCTTGTTGCGCTTGAAGTCAATGATTCTGTACTTCTGCTTGTTACCGCCGCCCTGGTGACGTACGGTGATTCTGCCATAGCTGTTACGGCCGGAATGCTTCTTCTTCTTTTCCAGAAGGCTCTTTTCCGGCTTGACCTTGGAAAGACCGCTGTAGTCAACTACGGTCATGTTGCGTCGAGACGGGGTGGACGCAGTATAGGTCTTTATCGGCATGTTTTTCAACTCCTTTAGATGATTTCAAACGTGTGCCCTTCGGCACGTTTCATTCCCTCGTGTGGATTAAAGCATACCCTCGAAGATCTCCAGCTGCTTGGAGTCAGCGGTCAGGGTTACGACTGCCTTCTTCTTAGCCGGGGTCTTGCCGGTGTGAACGCCCATTCTCTTCCACTTGCCCGGAAGCTTGATGGTGTTAACGGAAGCGACCTTGACACCGAAGATTTCTTCGATTGCCTTCTTGATCTCTACCTTGTTTGCGTCGCCCTGTACTTCGAAAACGTACTTGTTTTCAGCGATACCGGACATGGAACGCTCTGTGATGACAGGCTTCTTAATGATATCGTAAGCCGACTTCATTATGCGTACACCTCCTCAAGCTTTGCAACTGCTGCCTTGTCGATGATGAACTTGTCAGCATTCAGGATGTCGTATACGTTCAGTGTGCTTACCGGGGTCGTGCGTACGCCCGGGATGTTAGCAGCAGACTTTACCACGTTGACGCGAGTCTCCGGAGTAACTACGAGGCTCTTGCCAGTGGACTCTACATTCTTCAGGAATGCAGCGAAGGTCTTGGTCTTGATCTCGCCCATATCCAGGCCGTCTACTACGATGATCTCGCCTGCAGCTGCCTTAGCGGACAGTGCGGAGAGCAGAGCCAGACGCTTGGTCTTCTTGTTCAGCGAGTAGTTGTAGGATCTCGGCTTCGGGCCCAGAGCTACGCCGCCGTGAACCCACTGCGGAGCGCGGATGGAACCCTGGCGAGCACGGCCGGTGCCCTTCTGGCGCCACGGCTTGATGCCGCCGCCGCGAACCTCGGTACGGGTCAGGGTGGACTGAGTGCCCTGTCTCTGGTTTGCGAGATAATTCTTGACAGCAGCGTGAAGCACTACTTCGTTCGGCTCGATACCGAATACTGCAGCGTTCAGCTCCATCTCACCGGTCTTAGCGCCGGTCATATCAAATACGGATGCGATAGGCATGATGTATCCTCCTTTCCCTTTCCTCAGGCGTTCTTAACGGTGTTCTTGAGGAATACGATTCCGCCCTTCGGGCCCGGAACGGCGCCGCGAACTGCGATCATATTCATCTCAGGATCTACCTTAACAACGTCCAGATTCTGTACGGTTACCTGCTCTGCGCCCATGTGGCCCGGCATGATCTTGCCCTTGAATACACGGGACGGATCGGAGCAGGAGCCCATGGAACCCTGATGTCTGTGCATCGGGCCAGCACCGTGGCTCATCGGGGAGCGATGTGCACCAAAACGCTTGATGGTGCCTGCGTAGCCCTTACCCTTGCTGATGCCGGTGATGTCTACGCTGTCGCCCTCGGCGAATACGTCAGCCTTGAGTACGTCACCCAGGTTGTAGGAAGACATATCGTCAAAGCGGAATTCCTTCAGGTACTTCTTTACAGCCTCGCCAGCCTTCTTCAGGTGGCCGAGCTGCGGCTTGTTGAGCTTGCGCTCTGCTACGTCGGCAAAACCGAGCTGTACTGCGTTGTAGCCTTCCTTCTCCTCAGTCTTGATCTGAGTGACAGAGCACGGGCCAGCTTCGATTACGGTAACCGGAATTACCTTGCCGTCAGCATCGAAAATCTGGGTCATGCCAATTTTCTTGCCGATGATTGCCTTTTGCATGTTTGTTTCCTCCTTGTAGGTTATTGGTTGATGCGCGGTTTCCGCCCACCAACTTGACCTTGCCGCTCTATGTGCGGCTTAGGCGATGGTTGGAATTTCTGAATCAGCCCACATTGGATGGCTGTCCAGTGGTTTCCTTAAAGCTTGATTTCGATCTCTACGCCAGCCGGCAGGTCCAGAGTCATGAGAGTCTCTACGGTGTTCTTGCCTGCGCCGGTGATGTCGATCAGTCTCTTGTGGGTGCGGCGCTCGAACTGCTCACGGCTGTCCTTGTACTTGTGCACTGCACGAAGAATGGTAACGACTTCGCGCTCGGTCGGCAGCGGGATCGGGCCAGAAACCTTAGCGTTGGTACGCTTTGCAGCTTCTACGATCTTCTCAGATGCCTGATCGATCAGCGAGTGGTCATAAGCTTTCAGTCTGATTCTGATTTTCTCTGCGTTAGCCATTGTGTGTTTTCCTCCTCGAACACTACATTATAAAAATGTGTCCTCGCGTTCGGAGAGAAACTGCAACCCTTCCGTGTGTATCACGTTTGGGCATAAGAAAAACCGGGCAAAACAGTCGTGTAGTTATGCAATCCGGCTTTGGATTTCACCGCAGTGGTTCCGGCTGTCGGCTTGTCAGCGCGTGCGCTGGCAGTCCCGAGCTTACACAGGAACATACCGGTGGTAGTTCGCAGTTGTCTCAACCGCCCGATTGTCGGACTTACTCCGCTGAAGTTACCTGCCTGAGCAGCAATCTCCAGCATCATCGCTCACTCGCCTTCTCACGAGTGCTTTTATATGTTATAACATTTTGCCCGCAAAGTCAAGAAAATATCCCACGAAAATCCACGTCTTTTTGACAGATTTTTTGCGCTTTTTGCGCAGGCGCTTGTGCTTTTCTTCCAAAGCGAGCCGAATCATCCGGCAAATGCCGGATTTTCGCCCGTTATTCGTCCTCTTTCGCCTGCCGAATGACGATAAATAGCCCCTGCGACGCCGTCGGCGTAATCACCAGCTGGTCATTGCTGACGGATTCCAGTTCATATCCGACCGATTCCATGCCCTCGGCGAGCTTCTGCATGATTTCCAATCCGCCGTCCACGCGGTAGTACTCCATACCGTCCTCCGCCGCGATGAGCTCCGCAGAGGCGGAAAGCTCCGGCAGACCGGCATTGCCCGCCGCCGCAATCACATAGGAATAGCTCATGTCGGTTACGGCGTCCGGCAATCTCAAATCCTCCGACAGCACACTGGTATCGTGCGCGCCGCTGCTCTGCATCTTGGTTTCTTGTCTGGTCGTGTTGACAAACAAGCCGCCCAGCACGCCCGAGCACACCAGTACGGCAAAAATCGCCGCGAAGCACGCCAGCGCCACAATCGGAATGCGCAGACCCAGCGCGCGCAGACCTGCTCGTTCTCTCTGCTGCCGAACGGCACTTTTGACAACCTCGTCGCGCAGCCCTTCCGGCGCCTGTTCTTCTTCCATATGCAGCAGCTCTCTGCCGATCAGCGTCAGGTCATTGAGATATGCCGCACAGCGCGAACACTCCTGAATGTGGTCGAGCAGCGCCGCTTTGTCCGCATCTTCAATGCACTCGTCCACGTATTGGCTGCACAGCTCCTGGAAATGCGGGCAGTCCTTGCCCTCTCCGTGCTTTTCCGGCTGCGGCAGCGCGCCCTGCCGCACAAGCAGTTCGCGCAGATTGCGGCGCGCGCGCGAAATGCGCAGGCGCACGCCGCTGACATCCAGCTTGAGCACCTGTCCGGTTTCCGCATCGCTCAATCCGATCAAATCGCGCAGCAGCAGCACCTCGCGCTGCTGACGGGTCAGGCGCAGCAGCTGACTCTGAATGGCAGCGTCCAAATCCATCGCCGCCTGTTTTTTCCCGCGCTTTCCGTGCGGAATCTCGCGCAGACGAAAGACCGCCATGGAGCTTTTGCCGCCGCGCTTGCGCTTTTGAATGTCCGCACAGACATCCGCCGCAAGGCGCAGCGTCCAGATAGACAGGCGCAGCTCCATGTTGCGATGCAGCTTGCGGTACACCTGATTAAACGTCTCAATGGTTGCCTGCCGCGCCTCCTGTTCTTCTCCCAAATAGCGCAGCGCATACTGATAGACGCGAGGTTCCAGCCGTGCAACCAGCCGAGCAAACGCATCCTCATCCCCGCTGAGCACGCGTTCTACCAGACTATTTTCGTCAAACATGCTTTACCCCTCCAGTTTTGCCGCCTCTGCCAGCATGGCATCCAGTTCTTCAAACGAGTTCAGCTCGGAAATGCCCGCCTTGAGCTTTTTGGTTCCGCGCACACCCTTGAGATACCACGCGATGTGCTTGCGCGCCTGCAGCATGGCAATGTGTTCTCCCTTTTGTTCCGCCGCCAGAACAATCTGTCTGCGTGCGGTTTCCAGCCGCTCGCGCAGCGGCGGCAGCGGCGGAATGTCCTCGCCCGCCAGCAGCGCATTGCACTGATCGAACAGCCACGGGTTTCCCAGCGCGCCGCGACCGATCATGACGGCATCCGCGCCGGTTGCCTGCAAAATATCCATTGCCTTTTGCGCGCTGTCCACATCGCCGTTGGCAATGACCGGAATCGACACGGCGCGCTTGACCTGTGCAATGGCATCCCAATCCGCTTTGCCGGCATACATCTGTGCCCGCGTGCGTCCGTGCAGCGTGATGGCTGCCGCGCCCGCCGCCTCCGCCATCTTGGCGAAATCCAAATAATTCTGGCTGTCTGCATCCCAGCCCTTGCGGAATTTGACGGTCACCGGCACATCGACAGCCTGTACCACTGCGCGGATAATTTCTTCCGCCAGCTTGGGCTGACACATCAGCGCACTGCCGTCACCGCCCTTGACAATCTTCGGTGCCGGACAGCCCATATTGATGTCAAGCAGCTGCGCACCGGAAATGTCCAGTGCTTTTTTGGCACCGTCCGCCATATACGCCGGATTGCTGCCGAAAATCTGCACCCAGCCCGGCTTTTCCGCCGGTGCCAGCGACAGCAGCTCCCGCGTCTTTTTGTCCTGAAACAGCAGGGCCTGTGTGGAGATCATCTCACTGATGGTTGCCGCCGCGCCGCACTCCCGACAAATCTGCCGAAACGCCCGATCCGTCACACCTGCCATCGGCGCCATGATAAACCGTCCGTCAATGTTCACCTGTCCAATACAAAACCCTGTCATATAATTTCTCCTGCTATTTGTTCTATCAGATATATTTAGTATCAGTGTAGCATTGTTTCGCAAATTTGACAAGCAAAAAGGTCTCCCGCAAACCGGAAGACCTCGGATTCATTGTCAGTCATATCAGGACGTGTCCCAGAAAATAGCCCGCGCTGACGAACGCCGCGTTATAGCACAGAATGCCCAGCGCGCTGGCGCTGAGAAATGAGACAGGCTCTACCTCACAGACACCGGCGGGAAGCGGCAGCAGCGTCCGCACCACCGGCAGCATCCGCCCGATAAAAATTTTCACAAAGCTTCTGTGCTGTAAATATTCCTCACACCGCTCACAGCCGTTTTTGATTTTCGGACCGCGCGCCTTGAGCCAGTGCATGAGCGAATGTCCGCCCAGCCGGCCGATATAATACATCGCCGCAGTTCCCGCCATACCGCCGATTACCGTCAGAAAAATGACAAAAAGCAGGGATATCTTTCCGCTCGCGGCATAGATTCCCGCCGCAGGCAGCACAACGCCCGCCGGCATGCCGGGGCAGTTCATCGCCTCCAGGCAGGTAATGACCAAAAAAACAACGGCGCCGTATTTGGCGATCCAGTCCATAATCATATTGACATCCACGGTTCCCCTGACCTCACTTTCGATGCGGGTTTCGCGGTATCTTATTCTTTCTCTTGTGTATGCTGCTCGTCTGCGTTTTCTCGCTCGTCCTCTTGCTCGTCCTCCCATTTCTCGCTGAGAATTTCATCCAGCATAGAGCCCGGCTTGCGCGGCAGGCGGCGAACCAGCGTGCCGCCCAGTCCGAACACAACGGCAAACATGCCCAGGAACAGCAGAATGGGATATAGTTCCTGTTTGATTTCCGGTGTCAGCGCCAACAGCGGCGCAATGTGCATCAGCATTGCATACTCCTTTCCGTTCTCTTCTGGAATTATCATAGTCTCTTTTTCCGACAGATGCAAGCGCTCGCCGACAGTTTTACATTCTATTCACACACGCAAAAAAGCAGGCGGAATCATCCCCCTGCTTCTTGCGTCTCCCGCTGCGTTCTCTTGCCGAGATACACAACCACTGCGCTCATGTCATCCGGTGCGCCGCGCGCAGAGCCCTCGAGCACAAGGCGCGCTGCCAGCTCCCGCGCAGACAGTTTCACGCTGTCCGCCAGCAATTCCTCTACCCAGCCCGCATTGCTGCCGTCCGCATCCACAATGCCGTCGCTGAGCAGCACCAGCGCGTCCTGACTGCCCATCCGGAACTGTGTCACGTCCATATCTCCGGCTTCTTCCAGCCCCGCCGGAAGCGTGCTGGACAAAATGCGCCGCACGCGCACACTGTCATCGCCGTCTGCGGCGCGCACAAAGCTGGGCGCCGCGCCGCATTTGACGGACACCGCCTCACCGGTAAACAAATCAATCGTGCTAATGTCCAGCGTCACAAACTTCTTTCCCTGCGTGCGCAGCTTGAGCGCCGGTCCGATGGTGCGCACACAGTCCGCCGCCGAAATTCCCGCGCGCAAAAACCGCTCCGCCATACGCACAGTACTCTCGGATTCCTCCCGCGCCTGTTCTCCGGAGCCCATGCCGTCCGACAAAATCACACATGCCATGCCCTCCTCCGTCGTAAAATAGCGCACGCAGTCGCCGGAAATCTGCTGTCCCTCCCGCGTGCGCGTCCCGATGCCAACCGTGATATAGTACGGCTCTTGCTCGCGGAACATCAGCCGCATGCCGCCGGAATCATACTGCGTTTCGGGTTTTGTCAGCGTGACATGCATGAGCGCGCCCAAGCCGGACGTAAAGCCCTCCTGACTGCGCAGAATACGCTGCACACACTCGCCCGTCAGCTCCAGATGCAGCCGACCGCGCCGATCCTTCCACGCAGCGACCGTCCGCACGCGGCCAAAAGCCTCTGCGTATGTCCGCAGCTCCTTTTCCTGCGCCGGAAGAATCTCCGTGCCACTGCGCATGCTCTCTCCCACCTGTTTGAGAATCCCAGTCACACCGGCATACTGCTGTGCAATCAGCTTTCTTCCCGCCTCATTTTTCTTCTGCGTCTGTCTGCGCTGAAACAGCGCGTCCATGCCCTCATTGAGCGCAAGCACAAAATCAGAAAATCGCAGGCATTGCGCCGCAAAATGTCCCGGAAAGTCGCCGCTGCTGATGTGTCCGGTTCTCAAAAGCGGTCCGGAGATGGAATCCAGCGTGCGCAGTGTTGCCAGCTTGTCCCGCTCCCAGCAATTTTCCCGCGCCGAGCAACGGCGGCACACCCGATCCGCCGTCCGGTCAAACACTGCGCCGAGGTCATTTTCTTCTTTGCGCGCCTTGCCGCTGTTTGCCATCGCCTGATACATCTCTGAAAAGGCGTCTGATGCCACCGACGCATAGTGATTCGCCAACCGGCTGACGCGCGCCGCATAATCCGTCGGCTTGGGGTCCATCGGCAGCAGGCGGTCTTTCCATTCCTCCCACACGCTCTCCGGCAGCAGGACAAAGCACACGGATGCGACAAAGCATTCATATATGCCCGACAAATACGCCGCCTGACCGCCCAGCAGATGCACCGCCGCATGCGTCAGGACAAACGCCGCCGCAAACACCACGCGTCCGCCGCGCGAGAAAAATCCCGCAGCCATACCGGCGACCGCATAGACGCCCGCATAATACAGCCCGACACCGCCCGCCGCATCCATCGCCACGCCAATGCCGACGCCGCTGGCGGCGCCGTACGAAAATCCGCCCATATAACCAATTGCCATCACCACAAAAATGCCCGCGATGCGCGCCGGACAAACGAGATCCGCCACGGTAAACGGATACGCCGCCATGAGCAGCGTCGCCGCTAAAATCAGCATTCCGCCAAACCGCACCACCTGCGGCCGTCCGCGCGTGGTGTCCAAGGCAGCCTCATAAAAATACGCCGTGCCGCCTGCCAGCACAACGCGGCACGCAAACAACAGCGCTTTGTGCCACTCCACGCCGTCCGCAAAGGCAAATACCGCCCCTGTTGCCGCGACGGATACCGCAGCCATGACCGGAAAGAACCACCGCGCCGACAGAAGGCGTGTGCCGAAAAAAATCGTCGCCGCCGCCAGCGTCATGAGCGCCGCGCCCGCATACGGTACGCCCTCTGCGCCCTGCATGGACAGCAGATAGCCCGCAAACGTGCCGAGCACGGCGCCAAATCCATACCCTGCCCGACACGCCGCCGCGGCAAATGCCACGCCAAACGGCGCGCCGACACCTGTAATATGTGCGCAGGACAGCAGCGCCGCCCCGATGACATACAGCGCGGACACGCCGCGCTTTCGGGTCTGCATGCTTCCTGTTCGTTTTTGTTGTTTCTGTTTTTCGAGCATATGTATTCGCGCCTCCTGTTTCATGTTCCCAGTATATCCAAGCGCAGCCAAAAAGTCCGTCGAAGCTGCGGGCACAAATACGCTTTCCGGCACAAAAAAACAGCGGCACGCATGCCGCTGTTTTCTATTCTGTTATCGTCTCCAAATCGCCGCGGCATTCGAGCGCACCAGCAACTCCTCCACCGGAATGCCTGCCGGACAAATATCCTGACACGCCAGCGATTTGCCGCAGCCCTCATAATAGCTCGCGCGATACTGCTGCATCAGCTCCCGCTTATGCGCCGCATTTGTTTCCTGATCCAGCACGCGAAACGCATTTACCGCCGCTGCCGCCCCGCCGAACGGCTGCTCGGCACAAAAGTTCGGGCAAATCTCCAAGCAGCAGCCGCACTGCAAGCACCGCGCCGACTGATACCGCGCGGCGTGCGTGCGCGGATGCTTACCCGCCTCGCCGTCCAGCCACACCTGCATCTCTTTGAGCCGGTCAAACATCACGCGCCGATCCACAATCAAGTCGCGCACAAGCGGGAATTTGCTCAGCGGTTCAAGCAGCAGCCTGCCGCTTTTGATGTCGCGCAAAAAGACCGAACACGCCAGACGCGGCACCCCGTTAATGCGCATCGCGCAGGCACCGCATTTGCGCACCAGACAGCTGCACTCCCAGCCAATCGGCTGCGCCGGTGTCCCTGCCGCATCCAGCAGCGGCGTCCGCGCATTCAGCGCGCGCAGGGCATCCGCAACCGAGGCATTGCCGTCGCTCTCACAGCAAAATGTCTGCCAGTACACCGCGTCCTGCGCGCTGTTCTGCCGTCTGATTTGAATTTCATACGTCATATCGTCACATCACCCCACGTGATAGAAAGATTTCCCTGCTGATAGTGCGCCACCGCCGCCGCACAGTATTTGTGTTCTGTCTCGGGATAATCCGCGCGGAACTGCGCCCCGCGGCTCTCTCTGCGTGCCAATGCACTGCGCAGAACCGCCTGTCCCAGCAGCGCCAGATTGCCGGACAGCGATTGCACCGTGTGCAGGGCTCGTTCCATGCTCTCCTGCGTGCGCACAACACCCAGCCCATCCAGCAGCGCACGGTGCAGAAGCTGCTGTTCCTGCATCGGCGTCTGTGCCCCTGCCTGTGTGATTTGACAGGTATGCTCACTGCCGTCCGCCTCTGCCAGCGCCGTCTGGGCGGCAATTTTCCCGCCGTAAATCGCGCCGAGCAGTGAATTGCCGCCCAAGCGATTGGCTCCGTGATACTGCGCACAGCACTCTCCCGCCGCATACAAATTGCGCACGCTCGTGCGGTGCTGTGCATCGACGCGCAAGCCGCCCATAAAATAATGAATGCCCGGCTCGACCGGAATCGGCTGTTTTTTCGGGTCCAATCCCAAATACGTGATGCAATCCTCGCGCAGACCGGACAGCCTGTGTGCAAACACCTCGCCGGACAGCTGCGTCATATCCAAATAAACCGGCATCTGCTGCCGCACGCGCCAAATTTCCCGCGCAGTCACATCGCGCGGCATCAGATTGCCCAGCTCCGGATAGCGTTCTTCCATAAAATACCACGGTTTTCCGTCGCGCAGCGCGTATAATCTGCCGCCCTCGCCGCGCGCCGCCTCACTGATGAGCAGCCGCCTGCCGCCGCGCTTCGCCGTCGTCGGATGATACTGGATCATCTCGGCATTGGCAAGCGGTACGCCCAGACGAAACAGCTCCGCGACCGCCTCGCCGGTATTGGCAAGAGAACCCGTCGTATCGCCAAACAATCCGTGCATGCCGCCGCACGCCATGATGACGGCATCCGCCTGAATCGGCATGTGTTCGCCGGTATAGGTATTGCGCACCACGCAGCCGCCGCAGGTGTTTCCATCCAGCAGCAGGGTTTCAAAGACATGGTGATCCAGCCGCGCAACGCTTTTTTTGACTTCCCAGCGGCGCACCGCGTCAATCATCGCGGTAACCAGCTGTTTGCCGGTATCGCTCTGCGCAAATGCCGTGCGCTTCTTTTTCTGTCCGCCAAACGCGCGCACGTCTATGTCATCCTGTTCGGTGCGGTTAAACTGCACGCCGAGCGCATCCAGCTGCCGGACGAGCTGCGGCGCCGCCTGCGTCAGTCCGTGCACCGCCTGCGGATTTGCCAGACCGCACGCAGCGCGCAGGGTATCCGCCTCATGCTGCTGCGGCGTGTCGCCTTCTCCCTTGGTATCCAGCGCCGCATTGATGCCGCCCTCCGCCATGACCGACTGCGCCCGTTCCGACGGCTGCGCAGACACCAAAATCGCCTGCTGTCCCTGCTCCGCCGCCGTCCAAGCCGCAGACAGTCCGGCAAGCCCCGCGCCAACAATCAACAATGTCTTTTTCATACATGCCACCTAATATAGTACACTACGACAGATCCCGCCATAAACAACAGCAGGATGGATAACATCAAAAACAAATCGCCGCGCCGCTCTTTATATGTAATGACGCCCAGAGAAACCAGCAGCGGACGCACATTGACGAAGATATGTACAAACAGCGCCGCAATCAGCAGCAGCTGCGTGAGCAGCTTCACCGTCGTAAACGGCGTCAGAATATACAGTCCGTCTTCCACGCTGCCAAACGCGCCCATGTGAAAGAAAACAAGAATCAAAATCGCCAAGCCGCTGGCTCTGCGCGTCCAGAACAGCGCGTTTTGTTTGCTGTACGCGAACCCCTGTTTGGTCTGAACCGTCTGCATCGTCAGACGAACCCCGATGCACAAATGCAGAAAAAGCAGCAGCATGCCGATATGTGCGAGCATCTTTCCGGCAGTCTGACCCACGCCCAGCAGCAGAAAACTGCCCAGCACGCCGTGCAGCAAAAACACGACAACCAGCAAGACTGACAGAATCGTATTGAGCTTTCTCACCGAACCGCCTCCATTTCTTCCCGTGTCAGTACCTGTACGGTATATGCCTGTGTCTGTTTGCGTCCAATTTGATCGCGTGCAATCAAAAACAGCTGCAATTTTCCCTCTTTGGCAAATGCGCGCAGCATCGCATCCGATTGCGTCTGTACGCGGCAATCCGTACCGTTGCGTTCCAGCTCGCGCGCCAGCTTGCGCGCGTATGTCTGTGCTGCCTCATCCTGCTCAGACACCGTGAGCAGCACCGAATCCGGCAAACCGTTCTGTGTATTCTGACCGGCGGCAAGCGCAGCTACTGCCTCCTGCTCCCTGCGCTCCATATCCTGCGGCATGCCCAGCGCATAGGTATCCGCAAGCTCCGCGGTCTGCGTCTTTTTGGTTGCACCGGACAAAACATCCATCGCAGACGGCGGGTGCTGCAAAAACCGTCCCAGTGCAAACAGGACAAGCACCAGCACGGCTGCAATCGCAACCCGCCGTTTTCTTGTCGAATCTTCTTTCATGCCGTCCTCCATTTCTTTTCCGAGAAAAACAAAAAAGCACTCCAAATCTGGAGTGCTTTTTTTACCTGGTGGAAGTTACAGGGCTCGAACCTGTGACCCTCTGCTTGTAAGGCAGATGCTCTCCCAGCTGAGCTAAACTTCCATTGGTGACCCGTACGAGAATCGAACTCGTGTTACCGCCGTGAAAGGGCGGTGTCTTAACCGCTTGACCAACGGGCCATAGTGGTAGCGGTAATTGGACTTGAACCAATGACCTTCCGGGTATGAACCGGACGCTCTAGCCAACTAAGCTATACCGCCATACTATATTTTGTACTCTGGCTCGTTGTTTCTCTTTCGTCGTTGCTCTTGCCAGATGACGATGTTTATTATATAGCCTGGAGCGCCAAATGTCAACACTTTTTTTAAAAAAATTTATGTTTTTTCTTGTATCTTTTTTATACTACAGAAAAGTTGCATTTTTTCGCCCTAAAAGCCCATTTTGCGCGCCACAAGCATTGGAACAGTGTAATTGTTAATGAGCCGTTCAATGCGTTTTTCTCCGTCCACTTCCTCGCTGAGCGCCTGATATCCCTTTTTATACAGCTCGCCGCGAGAAATTTTTTCTTCGCTGTCCGCAACGGTTGTGTCCAGCAGCTTGTTGAGCTGCGTGATCTCCCCAGATGATGCATTTTTATCACAATCACCGGCGCGCAGTCCGGCATCCGCCAGCTGCAAATCCTGCATCCGCTGGATATACGCAAAATTTTCCGGATAACGGCTGTCCAGATAATCCTCATACAATTCCGCATTCCAAGTGTGTGTCTGCTTCATCTCATCTGCGGTCAGCATAAAATAGCTTTGACAGACCTTCTCTCCGCCGTCCGGCACCGGATCGTCATAGGTGCAGTCGATAAAATACGTCGTCCCATACAGGCGCACCGCGTTCCACGCGTGTGTCATGTCATCGTCCTCCACATAGTAGACATCTAGATCGGCGCCGTCGCACATCGCCTGAAAGGCGCGCGCATAGCCCGCGCACACGGCTTTTTTGTCCTGCACGGCTCCCGCCGCCATCTGCGTGCGCAGCTCGCCGTTTTCCGTATACACACACCCGCGAATCAAGACATCGTGAATCGCCTGCAATTTGCCTGCGATGGTAATCTGTCCCTGTACGGCCTGTGCGCCCAGCTTGCGCGCGGCTTTGAGTCCGTCATCCTGCTCCTGCTTGCTCGGAATGTTCCATGTCAGCCGCAGCGCGCCGTTTTGATAGGTCTCTGTCTCCAAATTGGACAAATACGGCTCTCCCGCCTGCAGCAGATGATAGACCTCCTGTTCGGAAATGTCCTTGCTGCGGAACATCAGGCTGTTTTGCCCATCCCGATACGACGCCGCGAGGTCATCCGCCGCCGCCAAGCTGGTTTCCGCGAGGGAAACATCCTGCTTTGCCGGCAGCTTCCAGTGCAAAAACAGCAGAAGGGCAGCGACCATGCACACCACCACACTCCATTTGATGAGTTTCTTTCGCATCGTCTCTGCCCTCCCGATTTTGTCTATGAATATGTTACGCCTGATGCAGCGTCATCGCAACCCAATCGCCGGACTGATCGCGGCGATCCAGCACAAAGCCTGCGCCGAGCAGCGATGCCTGTACCTCATCTGCGCGCGGCGCGATAATACCGGATACAATCAGCGTGCCTTCGCGCTTGAGCTTGCTCTTGAGAATGTCCTGCATGCCCATGATGACGTCCGCCACGATATTTGCAACGATAATATCATAGTCTCCGCCGATGCGCGCAGACAGCTCTGCATCGCCAATGACATCGCCGACACCGGTATGCAGCGCAAAACCATTCTTCTCTGCGTTTTCCGCCGCAATGCGCACGGCATTCGGGTCAATATCCACAGCGGTCACGTCCTCCGCGCCGAGCATATGCGCCGCCACGGACAAAATGCCGCTGCCGCAGCCCATATCCAGCAGGCGGTCTCCCGACTTTACCAGACGCTCCAGCTCGCAGATGCACAGCTGTGTCGTGTTATGCGTACCCGTGCCAAAGCTGGATGACGGGTCAATTTCCAAAATTCTGCGTCCCTCTTCCGGCTCGCACTGCTCCCAAGACGGCTTGATGAGGAAGGTTTCGCCGACGCGGAACGGCTTGAAATACTGCTTCCAGTTGTTTTCCCAGTCCTCCTGACGGATAGAAGCCAGTTCCGTCACACAGCGGCCGAATGCCTTCTCCGTGTCGCGGGCACGCAGCTCAGCCAGACCGGCATTGACCTGCGCGAGCATCTCTGCACCCGCCGGACTGTCCTCCACGTAAATCTTTACGTTGGTCTCCGCGTCTTTTTTCTCCTGCGACAGCTTTTCATCTACATAGTCCCAGTATATCTCGGTGTCATGCAGAAAATCCTCAAAATCCTGCGAATCCTCAATGACAAAGCCATCTATGCCCAGATCCATCAGCATGCCGGTCACGGCGTCGATGCCTGCCGTCGATGTCCAGATCGTCACTTCTGTCCAGTTATTCATATGATTCCTCCTGATTTCTAAAAAGCGCAGACAGGGAAAGCCCCCATCTGCGCTTTCACATATCTTACAAAGATACCATGCCATAATGCCGGCGAAAATACTCCAACGTATCTTCGTCCAGCTCCCACGTTCCATCATACAGCGCGATACCGTCAAACACGCGCAGGGCTTCTTCCAGCAGCTCCGGATCTTCCGCCTCCAGACAGACCGGACGATTGAGCATCACCTGATTTTCGGCGAGCAAATGCACATCATACGGCGTGCTGATTTCCAGCTTGAGCGCGCCGGACCACTGATCTTCGAGATCCAGCAGCGTCTCCCCAAAATGATCTTCCAAATCAATCGGGTCGGAAATGTCAATGGTCGCATCGACAAAATGCACGTGTTCTCCCACCGGCGCGAGGATATAATCCTCATCTGCCGCCGGCTCATTGGCGCCGTCGCAGGTCGGCACGCGGCGCAAAATGCGCTCGATGTCATCTTCCTCGCTCGTGTGATAAAATTCCACGCTTTCCAGATGCTGCATCTGATCCAGCTCGTGCGGCTCAACAGACACGCCGAGTGCGATATTCGCATACGGCGCCAGCTCTTCAATGACGTCGTCGACGTCCGCCGGTTCTCCGGCGAGAATGATGCCCGCCACGCCGATGCGCTGCAAAATGCCCATCACGGCGAGTGCCGAGGAATTATCCGCGGTGCGCCTGTCCTCATCGACCGGAATCTCTGCCAGAATGCCCAGACCGCACTGGTCTGTCACCGCCAGCACGGCGGCGCGCAGAACATGCAGGTTCTGCCGCATGCGCAGATAGATAAAATCGGCTTCTTCGTGTGTCGCGCGGCTGACGATGTTTTTGAATCGTCCGATCAGACGTTCCGACGGCCATTCTGCGCCGATGTCCTCCTCCGGATTCCAGCCGTCCGCATTGATGAGCATGCCGACGGGTCTGCCGCCCGCGTGGCTCTTGACCGCCGGAATGCTCATCGCATCCGGCACGACAATCGCGTTGGCGCGGCAGGTGTTCCAGTCCACAGACATCATCTGTGCCGGATGTTCTACTGTTACGATAACTTCCCCACTACATAAAGGAACGGGTTCCATGTTCTCTCCTTCTGCCCGTATCAGGCGATTTACATATGCTCCGGTGCTTCTACACCAATCATTGTCAGTACATTATAGATGGTCTGGCGCGCTGCGCGGCACAGAACCAAACGTGCGTCACGCACTTCGTCCTCTGCTTCCTTGATGCGGCACGCATTGTAGAAGCGATGGAACTGCGCACACAGGGCAACTGCGTACTTGTTCAGGCGGGACGGATCGCGTTCGGCTGCTGCGCCGATGATTTCCTCCGGCAGCAGGCTGATCTGCTTGACCAGCGCCAGCTCTTCTTCTGCGCTCAGAACCGTCAGGTCTGCCTGCTCCGGCACTGTCACGCCTTCTTCCTCCATCTTGCGCAGCAGGCTGCAAATACGCGCATGCGCATACTGGCAGTAGTACAGCGGGTTGTCACTGTCCTGCTTGACAGCCAAATCCAGATCAAATTCCATCTGAGTCTCTGCGGCACGGGAGTTGAAGAAGTAGCGCGCTGCATCTACCGGAATCTCATCCAGCAGGTCGCTCAGCGTCAGGCTCTTGCCGGTACGCTTGGACATACGAACCACTTCGCCGCCCTGCATCATGCGAACCAGCTGCATGAGCACGATTTCCAGACGGTGGCTGCCGTCCAGACCCAGCGCATCCAGCGCGCTCTGGAGACGGTGCACATGACCGTGATGGTCTGCGCCCCAGATATTGATGACACGGTCAAAGCCGCGCTTCTCGAACTTATTTCTATGATATGCGATGTCTGCCGCAAAATAGGTATAGAAACCATTTGCACGGCGCAGCACGTCATCCTTTTCACAGCCGAAATCGGTAGAACGCAGCCACAGCGCGCCTTCCTTCTCATAGGTTGCGCCCTTGTCCGCCAGCATCTTGACGGTTTCTTCGACGTAACCGGAGGAATGCAGGCCGCTCTCGCGGAACCATACATCATAATGAATCTTGTAGCGCTCCAGATCACGCTGCATCCGCGCGATGTTGGTCGGCAGGCCGTATTCTACGATGACCTTGCGGCGCTCCTCGCCAGACATCTCCAGCAGCTTGTCGCCGTGCATCTGAATCAGATCGGCAGCCAGCTCCTTGATGTCCGCGCCCTGATACCAGCTCGCATCAAATTCGATGGCGTCCTCTCCCTTGAGCTGCTGAATATAGCGGCCCTCTACGGAGTGCGCGAACTTATCCACCTGATTGCCTGCGTCGTTGATATAGAACTCACGGGTGACATCGTTGCCCGCCCAAGTCAGAACCTCTGCCAGACAGTCGCCGAGTACGCCGCCGCGGGCGTTGCCCATGTGCATCGGACCGGTCGGATTGGCGGAAACGAACTCTACCATGATCTTTTCCGGATGCTCAGCCTTGGTCTTGCCGTAGTCCTTGCCCATCTGTGCAACCAGCGCAATGGCATCTGCATACCACTTCTTGCCGAGGCGGAAATTCAAAAATCCTGGGCCTGCGATGGAAATTTCTTCAAAGTAGCTGTCATCCAGTGAGATGTGTGCGGTAATGCTCTCTGCGATCTTGCGCGGAGCCATGTGCAGCGGACGCGCGCACTGCATGGCAAAAGAGGATGCATAGTCGCCGTTTTTGGTGTCCTTCGGAATCTCAACAGCAACAGCCGGAACCTCTGCTTCCGGAAGCTCGCCAGCCTGCACTGCTGCGTGATATGCGTTCAGGACAGCCTGTGCTGCCTGCTTCTTTGCCTGTTCGATTAAATTCATATCATCGTGCCTTTCTTGTTTGGTTTCTGTCCTATTCAAGGCGCCTAAAAAGCGCCCGAAACGGGCGAAAATGCAAAATTTCCGCCCGTTGCTCGTTTTTTACTGCATCTTACCAGCCGGTGTGACCGCCATTTCAAAGCGGTGCGTGCCGGCAAGATTCGAATCAATTTCTACTGTGTAGTCAATAGACAGCTTGCCGCCGTTCTCTCCGATGTCGTTAATCAGCTGTGACGTGTGCGTTGAGACAGCCAGCGAACCGACGTCGGTTTGGTACAGGCCGACGTGCCGCTTGTGCTCCGCAAACAGCATCTGTGCCGGATGCGTGCCGGTGCGCGTCATGGTCACCTGTCTGTCCTCCAGCTTGAGCGTCGTGCGCGTGCCTTCCATGCCCGTCAGCTCGCTCTCCTCATACGAAATAAAGTACTTGCCGTTGCGGCGGTACAACCGTCCCGCCGTAATCAGATTGATATGATCCGGCTCGCAGCCCTCAAAGTTCTGCTTGCTCGCAATGGTAATGATGACGTCTTTTTTCATGGATGTATCCGTTTTGGTTCCCATACCATCGCCTCACTTTCCATACGCCGTGATGTCAACGAGCTGCGCGTGCACGCCTGCCGGTTCTCCCAAGAACATCTCTGCGTGCTCATCGAAGCTGTCAATATCGTCTGAAACATAATACTCTGTATTTCCGGTGCGATCCTCTGCGCGGTCGATAAATGTCTTGACGTAATCCGCCGCCTCTGCGCCGACATCAACGAGTGTCACCTTGTCCCCCATAAATCGGTGGATGGCTTCGCGCAGCAGCGGGAAATGGGTACAGCCGAGAATCAGCGTGTCCACACCGAAGTCCTTGATGTCGGAGAGATATTCCTCTACAATCAGCTGCACCACTTTGTCGTCCGGAGAAAAGCGTCCGTTTTCTACCAGCGGAACGAACAGCGGGCAGGCGCGGGCAATGGTCTCAATGCCCGGACGCTGTGTGTGCAGACGTGCCTCATATGAGCCGCTCTGGATGGTACCGCGCGTGCCGATGATGCCCACGCGGTCATTTTTGGTGCACCTGAGTGCCGCATGACATGCCGGCTTGACAACACCGACCATCGGCAGCGTATTTTCTCCCTTGACCACATCCAGCGCCACTGAGCTGACGGTGCCGCAGGCAACAACAATTGCCTTGATGTCGTGCTTGGTCAAAAATGCGGTGTCCTGACGGGTATAATTGATGATGGTCTGGCGTCCGCGCGAGCCGTACGGCACGCGGCCGGTATCGCCAAAATAAATAATGTCTTCGTTCGGCATGACGCGGTGCAGCTGACGAACCGCCGTCAGACCGCCTAAGCCGGAATCAAAAACGCCAATCGCTCTGTTATCCATCATACCGCTCCATTGCAAAGCCAATCAGCTTGTCAATGAGATCGGCATAGGCAAGACCCATGTGCTCCTGCAGCTTCGGATACATGCTGATGCTTGTAAAGCCCGGAATGGTGTTGATCTCGTTGAACACGATTTCGTCCTCTGCATAGGTGCAGAAGAAATCTACGCGGGACAGACCCTTGCAGCCCAGCGCGCGGTACACGCGCACAGCGTCCTCGCGTACCGTCTGCATGGCCTTTTCGCTGATGTGCGCCGGAATATACAGACCGGATGTGCCGTCTACATACTTGGCTTCAAAGGTGTAAAACTCCTGACTCGGTGCAATTTCGCCGGCAAAGGTTGCTGTCGGCTCCTCGTTGCCGAGCACGGCAACCTCGATTTCATGGCCGTCGATAAATTCTTCGACCAGTACCTTCGAATCGTACTTGAATGCCTCGGCAAGGCCTGCCTTGAGCGATGCGCGATCCGTCGCCTTGGATACGCCGACGGAAGAACCCTCGCTGCACGGCTTGACAAATACCGGATACGAGCCCAGTTTCTGCTCTGCCTGTGCGCACTCCGCCTCTGCGTCCTTTGCAAAGGCATGTCTGCGCGCCAGATAGAACGCAGCCTGCCGCACGCCCTCCTGCTCAACAACCACCTTGGTCAGGCTCTTGTCCATCGAGCAGGCGGATGCCGCAACACCCGGGCCGACATACGGAATATGCGCCATCTCCAGCAGACCCTGAATGGTGCCGTCCTCGCCGCCGATGCCGTGCATCACCGGGAACACGCAGTCTACATGAATGATCTCCGTGCCGGTTTCACGCATGACGATGAGACCGTGGGTCTTTCTGTCCGGAGACAAAACCGCCGGAACCGTTTTGTCGTTCTGTTCCCACGTGTCGTGCTCGATGCTGTCAAAGTCCTCGGACTCAATCAGACGCCAAGCGCCGTCGCGGGTGATGCCTACCGGATAAATTGTGTATTTTTCCTTGTCTATATTCCGCAGAATGGATGCTGCCGAAATACAGGAAATCGGGTGCTCGGAGGACACGCCGCCGAACACTACCATGACGTTCATTTTATTCATAAAATCAAGAACCTCTGTATCGTAAAGTCATTGGGCATCTGCCCATGATTGTATTCTGTTCTATTATACGTCAAATGCGCCGCATATGCGAGAAGAAAAGGAAACAAATTTACGCCAATTCCGCGAGTTGTTTTCCACAACTTGCTGATATTGCGCCGGACGGACTGCGGCGGACACAAAAACAGGCCGTGCCGCTACCGAGCGTTTTCGCTCCGCCGCACAGCCAAGTCTGCCTGTCATTCCTATATACAACTTGTTATAATTTTCAAATCAATCACAACGAGTATACACATTTTCGTGCCCTCAGTGCTTATAGTATAGCACGGTTGTTACAAAAAATCAATACTATTTGAAAAAATTCAAAAATTCTTTTCTTTTTCAAGATTTTATCCATTTATATTTAAAAAAAGTTGCAAAACATGTTGACAAATTTCCATCCCCGTGCTATTATATAACCACGATAAAGAACAGCCAAGACATATCAGACATCCTGATGGCTGGTCTTTATAAACCAAATGGAAAGCGGTGATGCCGATGCCAGTAGTTGACGCACAGCCGAAAGCGACCGATTTCATCGGTCACGCAATCTTCCATCCGCGAGAAAGTGGTGAATCCAATGGGCAGGTAAGTATTTGTTCTTAGCATCTTTTTTAGAAAGTGGTGTTTCCGATGGGCAAATGAATCATTTGTTCCAAATGACAAAAAACCTTTCGAAAGTGGTGTCTCCAATGGGCAGATAACAAACTGTTCCGGTTGATCGGAATGTCTACTCCGGTCATACAAACGATTTCCTATTCCTTAAGAAAGTAGTGAATCCAATGGGTTAGTCACACGTGTTCTCGTTTCCGGCAACGATCCTCGGTGAGCAAGACTGCTGAAAGCAACATCTTCCTTTCCAGCCGAGCGTTCAAAAAAACGCTATCAGAAAGAGGTGAGTCCCATGGTAGCAGACGAACAGTTCTTGGAGCAGCAGGACTCGCAGCAGACTGGTTGAGTGCTCGTTCTCTCCAGCCTCCGGCGTATTGCCCTCTAGAACAGCAACCCACGCAAGGCTTACGCTTCTATCAATTTGAGAATCCCATGTGAGCGTTGAAGCGCATCGGAAGGATACAGAAATATCAATTTATTCTTTGTACCTTCTGTTTCATCGTAAAATCTCCAGATTGTCGCATGAGAGCAATTCTTCATTTTGACGGATTTGATTCTGTATCATGTATTGCAATCCCGTTGGGTGCCTGTATTGCAGCAGCAAAGGCAGGATATCCCCCTTCCGGATTTCCATTTCGATTCCTTTCACTTGTCCAACAGACAAACCGGGTTAACGCACGGGCCGCAGTCCGAAATCTTTTTGACCCTAGTGTCGTATATGCAGATGAACCGAGAATCAATGGATTGTATATGATTCACTTTTAGCTTTGCAGGAGGATACATAAAAATCTGATGTGAGATATTCTTTCCAGATGTAAAGTGAGAGAAGGCACTGGAAGCGTGCAATGCGGAAAGGTATCAAATCTATTTCATCCATTTGAAATGATTTTCAGTCAGAGATTATATGTCATTCTGCTGTGATCCTGTGTTCCATATGAATCACAAGATGATTTTTATATAAAAAGAATATATTTCGTAAGAGTTACGGCTTCGTATTGACGGAGCCGTTTTTGTGTGCCCGAATTTCTTTCGTGTTTTTTCCAAATAGACGGTATGTTCTTTGCTGGAAATCTGGTATAATAACTATACTGAAATGCTTCTCAGCAAAGGAGGCTATTTTATGAAAGCAAAAACAAAAGAGGCAGTTCTGCGCGAATTGATTCTGCAATCCACGCAGACCATCTGCACGCCGGATGACATCATCCGCGCATTGAATAAAAGCGGCACGCACGCCAAGCACACGGAAATTGTCCGCGTACTCGCTCAGCTCGTGGACGAGGGATATCTGATGCGCGCCCGCAGCAATCGCTATGGCAAACCGGAGGCGTTCGGCTGCGCCGCCGGTACCTTTTGCGCCACCGGACGCGGCTATGCCTTTGTCCGTCCGGAAAACGGTGAAGGGCCGGACATCTTTATTCCGCCGCACAAAGATCTGCATGCATGGCATGGAGACCGCGTCTTAATTCGCATCCGGCAGGAGCAGCCGCCGCGCAGACGCGGCAAGCAGACAAAATCCGCTGCAAAGAGCCGCCAAGAAGGCGAAGTACTCCGCATTCTCAATGAGACCCGCGATGAGATTACCGGCCGCATTGTCATGCGCGGCAAAATGACGGTATTTCACGACGACAGCGGCAAGCTGCCAGAAATCGTCGTCAGCAAAAAGCATCTGATGGACGCCCACCCGGGCGACCGCGTTGCACTCAAGGTGCTGTTCCGCGGCAACGAGAAATATCTCCCGCAGGGCACGGTTATGAAAATTTTCGGCTCCGGTCTGACCGTTCAGTCCTCTGCCGATGCCATTTTGTACGAGCACGGCATTACCGTTCCGTTCCCGCAGGCCGTGCTGGATGAGACCAATTCCCTGCCCATGTTCGTCCGCGAAGAAGATTGGAAGGACAGACTGGATTTGCGCAGCAAAATGCTGTTTACCATTGACGGCGATTCCGCCAAGGATTTCGATGACGCCGTCTCTCTGGAAACCCTGCCAAACGGACACTATCGGCTCGGCGTCCACATTGCAGACGTTTCGTATTACGTCAAACCGGGTTCTCCGCTGGATCAGGAGGCATACAACCGCGGCACCTCGGTATACTATGCCGATCAGGTTGTTCCAATGCTGCCGCTCCCGCTGTCCAACGGCATTTGCTCGCTGAATCCGGGCGTCAATCGTCTTGCGTTTTCCGCATTTATCGAGCTGGGAAAGGACGGCACGCGCTATTCCGCCGAGTTTCACCACTCCGTCATCTGTTCCTATGCCCGCCTGACCTACAATCAGGTAAACAAAATGCTCACCGATGACTGGCAGGAATGCAATCTGCATCCGGATTTGGTGCCCGTTCTCAAGGAAATGAACGCGCTTGCCAAGACGCTGCACGAAGTGCGTATGCGGCGCGGCGCACTGGAGCTGAATATTCCGGAAGCCGTCGTGCTGTGCGATCGGGACGGCAAGGCATGCGGTGTGGAAAAGCGCGAACGCGGTGATTCCGAACGGTTGATTGAAGAATTTATGCTGATTGCCAACGAAGCGGTTGCCGAGGCGCTGTACCGGCATCGCATGCCGACGATATACCGCGTGCACGAAGATCCGGATCCGGAAAAGCTGCGCATCTTTGCCAAGCAGGCGCGCCTGTTCGGCTATCGCCTGAGCGACAAGGATCTCGCCGACACGCATCAGCTGCAGCGCGTGCTCGACCAGACAGCGGACGATCCCGAGCAGCAGGCACTGCCTACGCTTTTGCTGCGTTCGCTCGCACGCGCCCGTTATGCACCGGAATGCCTCGGCCATTACGGTCTGGCTGCCAAATTCTATCTGCACTTCACCTCCCCGATTCGCCGTTATCCGGATCTCGTTGTACATCGCATGCTCACCCGTATGCTTGATGGGGAGCAGGGCACGCGCGAACTGACCGAATTTTGCGAAGATGCGTCGATCCAGTCTACCGTCCGCGAACAGGCCGCCGCAGAGGCGGAACGCGACATTGAAAAGCTGTACATGGCGGATTACATGTCCCAGTTTATCGGACATCCGTTTGACGGCTTTATCAGCGGCATCACCAGCTTCGGCGTTTACGTCCAGCTCGACAATCTAGTCGAAGGCATGGTACGATTGGACACGATGCACAATGACTGGTTTGAATACGACCCGGACAAAATGACGCTGTTCGGCAAGCACACCGGACAAAATTATCATCTCGGCATGCGCGTCAATGTCACGCTGGTCAATGCGTCCGGCACCACCGGCTTGATTGATTTCATCTTTACACCGGATGAGGATTCCGTCGGATAAGTTTCTCCATATGCAACGAACGGCAGGCGAAAAGCCTGCCGTTCGTTTTTTATCAATCGCTGTTTTTCGTCGGGTCTATATCGTCATAAATATAGCTGTGCAGATGCGATGCCAGCACACTGTCATTAAACCGAATGACGGATGCGCCGCTGCTCGTCGTGCCGTACTGCCATTCGTTGTCCAGCGGCAAACGAATGTGGCTCATCTTCGGCATGCCGTGTACGATGGTTGTCAGCCCCATATATACAAAGTCCATTTTGCTCATCGAGGACGTCACATTCGGCATCAATCCGTTGAGGAACTTCAGCAAGGTAATCGGATTGCTCGTCGCCTTGGAGAATACCTGATTGAGCACGACCGACTGACGCTCTGCGCGCTTCCAGTCACCGCCCGTATTGCCCTTTCGAATGCGGCCATACGTCATCGCCTGAATGCCATTGAGCTTTTGTTCACCGGAGCCTTCAATGCGCTGTGTCGGAATGCCCAGCGTTTTCCAGCAGTACTCATCAATGTATTTGTTGGTTTCCTTGACCTCGTCATCGGTCAGCGTCACCGTCACGCCGCCGACCGCATCAATGATGGACGCCATTTCCGCGAAATCCACCACCATGTATTCTTTGACGTTCATGTCAAAGTCCTCGTTAATCGTCTGCATCATCATCTGCGGACCGCCGTATCCATACGCATGGCACAGCTTGGTCTGTCCGTGTCCCGGCACATCTACCAGACTGTCACGCATCAGCGACGTCAGCTTGATGGATTTGCGCTTGGGATCGACACTCATCAGCATGATGGCATCGGCGCGTGTGCCGCTTGACGCATCATTTTCGCGCGTATCCACGCCAAACAGCGCGATTGTCATAATGCCGTTCTGCGTATTGGCCGCCAGACTGCTCTCATCGGTATCGTCATATGTATACAGCGTCAGCAGATGACAAATGTCCGCGATGACAAGCGCGACTATCAGCACCAAGACAACCAAAATCTTTTTTATCACAGAGCCGCGTTTTTTCCGCTTTTTTTTGCGCGGCGGCGTGCGCTGCGCCCGCGGTCCCCGCGGGCGTTCTTCTATCTCCTGCGGCTCCCAATTCGACGTATGTGCGCGCTTGCGGTACTGACCGGATGGTCTGCGCGGGGAATCCTCCGCGTTTGCTTCTTCCTCATATGTACGGCCGGTTTTGGGGTTGATGGCTCTGCCATATTCATCCACCGGTTGGCCATATTCATCATAATATTTGTATTTTCTATTTTGACTCACAGATACTTCCTCCCAAACGGGGTTTTTTCTTATGAAAATATGATACACGCATCATGCGCCGGAATCAACCTTCCCGCCGCTATTTTAAGATAAATTTTAGAATTTATTCTCAATCCCCCGCTATTGTAAACACACAAAAAATAACGTATAATAGATACATGCTTCCTGCGCAAAGCAGGAATTAAAGGAGGAATTTTTATCATGGCAAATCCGGTTCTTGTCGTTATGGCTGCCGGCATGGGCTCCCGCTACGGCGGTTTGAAGCAAATCGATCCGGTCGGCCCGAACGGACAGATCATCATGCACTATTCCATCTACGATGCGTGGAAGGCTGGCTTCCGCCGCGTGGTATTTATTATAAAAGAGGAACTGCTCGACGCATTCCGCGAGCGCATCGGCAACGCTGCCGAAAAGCTCATGCAGGTAGATTATGTATTCCAGTCTCCGGACAAGCTGCCGGAGGGCTGCACCATGCCGGAAGGCCGCACCAAGCCGCTCGGCACCGGCCACGCCATTTACTGCGTGCGCGGTGTTGTCAGCGAGCCGTTTGCCGTCATCAATGCCGATGATTTCTACGGCGCACAGGCATTCCAATGCTTATATGACTATCTGAAGGACGCACAGGACGATGACAAGTATCGTTACTGCATGGTCGGCTACCGCGTAGAAAACACACTGACGGAAAACGGCACGGTATCGCGCGGCATCTGCGAGGCGGATGAAAACGGCTATCTGGCAGACATCGTAGAGCGCACCGCCATTTCCCGCGATGCAAACGGCGTGATTTCGGATCCGGAGGCCGGCGAAATCGCAGAGGGCACGCTGGTGTCCATGAACATGTGGGGCTTTACGCCGTCCTTCCTCGATGAACTGGAAACCGGTCTGCGCACCTTTATGACGGATGAGCTGCCGAAAAATCCGGCAAAGGGCGAGTACTATCTGCCGTTCGCCGTCGATCATCTGATTCAGAACGGACAGGCCACCGCAAAGGTTCTGCAAACCTCTGCACAGTGGTACGGCGTTACATACAAAGAGGACAAGCCTGTCGTTGTGGACGCCCTGCGCCGCATGACAGAAGCCGGTTTGTATCCGGCAGAATAAAAAAAGGAGGCGGTTTTCCATGCCGGCATCCCTCAAAGCACAAGCATATCTCGCTGCATTTCAAGAGGACATGCAGCCGCATTTCCATCTGGTTCCGCAGGCGGAATATCAGGACAGAACTTTTCCGTTGTATGCGGTCTTGCAGATAGAGGAAACGTCTACGCTGCTGTTCCGCAACGGCAAATCCGCCATCTCTTACGAGTTCTGCTATTTCGATGCGTGCGACACCTTTGACGCCGCGCAGCTCGCCTATTACTGCGGCATTCTGGAGGACATGGCCGCTCGGTATGTCCCGTGGAGCGAACGCAGCCACAGCTATTCCATGCTGAGCATGGTCGTGCTGACGGACGGCGTACCGGACAAAGACGTCCTCAAGCAGCTAAAGAAGTATAAGCACGAAGAAAAGCGAAAAAAGGCGGAGGACGGCTATGGCTGGTGCAGCAATCGCCTGTGCGTGGTCGATGTCAACACCGGCGTCTGCTATACTAACCGGCACGGCAGCGCGCTCGCCAACCGCGTCAAGCTGACCACACAGCGCGTGGCAAACCGATGATTTTTCCTTCCCAAGCGAAATTTTCTTGAAAATCCATCAGACATGTGCTATGATTAGTTTACTGTCTAAAAATATCTGGCGCGGTGCGCACAGCCGCCGTCGCTTTTGCAATCATTTCGGAGGTTGAATTTTCATGGTTGTTACTGTCCTGTCTGTGATTCAGGTAATCGCTTGCCTGTTTCTCATCGTTACCATTCTTCTGCAGAAGGCACCGAGCCGCGGCATGTCCGGCGCACTGTCCGGTCAGCAGGAGACCTTCTTCGGTTCCAACAAGGCAACCGGCATTGAGGCGGTTTTGGCAAACCTGACCAAGATTTTTGGCGTTGTCTTTGTCATTATCTCTCTGATTCTTGTCCTGCTGGGATAAGTCTTTCACACAGGCACCAAAGCGGATGGGGAAGGTTCTCCATCCGCTTTTCTGTATTTTCTCATGAAATTTTGGGAGGAATCTGCATGAAAACACTCATGATAATTTTCTTAATCGGCTTTTTGCTTTTTGGCGCAATCGGCTTGTATTTCCGTCTGACGCACGACTGGAACAAGCTCGCCGCCGAGACCGACAAGCTGGACGAAAACTCCACTGCCAAGCGCGACGGCCGCGCCATGCAGCTGGGCAAGGGTCTGGACATCGACGCGGCACAGGCCGAGAAAAAGGCAGACCAAAAGTTCCGCCGCCAGCTGACGTTTTCTATCTTGGCTGTCATCTGTCTGGCGGCCGCCATTGTCTGCGGCGCGTTGATGCAGAGGTGAGAAAAAGAGCTTTCCGCACTGGAAAGCTCTTTTGTTATTCCTGTTGATTTTCCTGCTGCGACAGACGCTGTAGTTTTCGCTGTTCCTTGCGTTTTTTGCGCAAATCCCGAAAGAAATCCGTCAAAATTCCGGAGCACTGCTCTTTCATCAGACCTTTGACGATTTCCGGTTTATGATTATACGCGACATCAAACAGGTTGATGAGACTGCCGCAGGAACCCGCCTTGCTGTCGTCCGCGCCGTAATACACCGTTCGAATGCGCGCATTGATAATGGCGCCCGCGCACATCGGACACGGCTCCAGCGTCACATATAAATCGCATTTGTGCAGCCGCCAGCCGCCCAATTTTTTACATGCTTTGCCAATTGCTTCAATCTCTGCATGAGAAAGGGCGGTCTTTTTTGTCTCGCGCCGATTTCTGCCGCGCCCGACAATTTTTCCGTCACACACAATGACGCAGCCCACCGGCACTTCTCCTTCTTCCGCCGATTTCTGCGCCAGCTTGAGGGCTGCTTTCATAAACTTTTCCTGTTCCGTCTGCATTTACAGCACCTCCAAATTGCCGGATATAAAATAAATCGTCAGCACCAGCACCACCAGTGCCGGAAGGCTGGTCAGCGCCGCCATCGTCATGCGCTGCGGTGTCAGCGAACTGCGGATGCCAAACGTACTGTCCCAAATCGGCTTCCACTCTTTGCGCCGCAGGAACAGCATCACACCCGCCGCTCCGATCAGCAGTTCCAACAGACTGACCGGCATCGAAACCACGGCGCCCACCGTATGGTTGTACGCATAGCTCGCATTGACGATGATATACACCGTATTGACGGCGAAATGCGCCACCATAGACGGCAGCAGTGAGCCGTATCTCCGCCGAATGTACCCGCCGATGATGCCGAATCCGCACGCCAGCGGAAATATCTCCAAGCTGTCGTGCGCAAGCCAGAAGCACACAGCGGTGAACGCAATCGCTCCCCATGTGCCCATCGAGCGCACCGCGGTGTTCAAAAAGAATCCGCGATAACACAGCTCCTCTACAATCGGCGGAATGATCGCCGTGGCAAGAAATTGTACAAGCAGCGCACAGCCGCTGTCGGGCAGCACATAGGTATCCGCCGCCTCCGTCAGCCCATACTGATTGAGAACGCCTTCGATGCCGGCTCCCAGCCAGCCCGCAGCAATCGACCAGCCAAGCGTCAATCCCAGCGTCATCACGTACACCTCTGCGCTCGGCTTTCCCCTTCCCATCAAATCGCGGAAGGACATGCCGGACAGCCTTGCGCCGACAGCGAACGGAATGACAAAGATGAGAAGGTACGTCAGCATATCCTCCAGTTCATAAAAAAAAGAACCTTGTGCAGCGTGCGGAAACAGCGGCATGATGGGATACAGCAGGCAATTGATTCCCATTTCTGCGAGAATCGTCAATGCAATGATATCCACACTGCGGCGAACGCGCCATGTTTCCGATTGATTCCAATTGATACGCACCGCCTCCTTCTCATTCACGTGCCTTCATCATACCACAAACCGGATATTCTGTCATGGTTTTCACCAAAATTGACGAAAAAAAGCAGCATCTCAGCCCGCCCGTACGTCGGGTATTGTCGAGATGCTGCTATTGCGTTATATCAGTTACAGACCCTTGCCCCAGATCCACCACGGATGGGGCTTCGGGCTCTGCCGTTCAGATACGCTCCATCGCTTTTGGGTGTGTTTCATAGTAGGTTTCCCCTTTCCGGCTGTCATACAGACCGGCGGTATGCCTGCATGCTGAAATAGCTCTTAGTGGTTCTTCTTAGCGCGTGCTGCGTATGCGATCTTCTCGCCGGACAGCTCCATCATTCTCGCTCTGGTCAGTTCAGTAAAGAATCCCATGATTTGTTCCTCCTTGATTCGTATTGTTGTATTTCGGTTTCGGTTTTGTTTTTAGCAGGATGTTTTGTACGCAATTAGTGGTTCTTCTTTGCGCGTGCTGCATATGCGATCTTCTCGCCGGACAGCTCCATCATTCTTGCTCTGGTCAGTTCAGTAAAGAATCCCATGATTTGTTCCTCCCTATGATTCCGTGTATCGTAATGTCCTTCGACTTAGTGGTTCTTCTTTGCGCGTGCTGCGTATGCGATCTTCTCGCTGGACAGCTCCATCATTCTTGCTCTTGTCAGTTCACCAAAAAATCCCATGATATAATCTCCTTTTCTCTTATCTCAATGTCTGCGGCGGCGGTCCCGTACGACGTAACCCATACTTTCGCCGCTCATGTTCATCATTCGATCCTTCATAAACTCAGTAAATCTGCCCATCGTACTGCCTCCTTTGATTCTGTCCGCAAGGTTTTCTTACTTACCAAACATATGAATGACGGCTTGGTCAATCTTATTCTTGCGAAGCTCCTTGACATAAGCGTCTGCCATCTGATTGAACGAACGTTTCATGATTGACTCACCTCCAAAAATTCGTAATTTCATGTGCGTCTTTTAAAATGACGCTTGTTTCTTTTGAGCCTTCAATTTGCTCTTCAGACCTTTGTCTGTTTTGGCTTCCGGATGTCTTTCCTTTAGCTTGCCTATATCATACACACTTTCTCGCAATCGCGCAATCTTAATTCTCAACAAACTATACAATTTTTTATACTTTGTTTTGTGCACTTTTTCCAGAAGCGCTTTTTTTCGTTATTTAATTCACACAATTCACCCTCATTGTTTTTGTGCGTTTTAACCCAAGAGCTTTCGCATCAAACAATCGCAAACATGCGATACAAATATCAAATTTGACAAAAAAATCCCTGCTTCGGAGCTTTCCAAAGCAGGGATGACGGCTTTTCCGTCACTTTGTAATTGTGATGTGAGGATACGCAAATTCAATATTTTCCGCGTCAAATCGGTTTTTAACCGACCGATTCAGTGCAAATTTTAACGCCGTTGCGTCCGTCTGATCCGCCGCCCACAGCCATGCGCGCAAAATAACCGCCGAATCTGCAAGTTCAACAACTTCAACTTTCACTTCCGGCTGCGTCAACTTTTCCTCCGGTGTTCTGACGTCCAAATGCAGGGGCTGCCGCATCACTTCGTCACGCAGCAGCCGGATTGCTTTCTCCATGTCACTCTCATAAGTAATGCCTACGTTAAACAATTCACAAATACGTTTGTCAGCGTAATTCGCGTTCTCGATAACCGCGCTGTTAATCGTGCCGTTCGGAATGATAATGCGTTTGTTCTCCGGTGTGCGAATTGCCGTGTGCCGCAGCGTAATTTCCTCAATCACGCCGGACACGTTGGAATCGACATACCGCACAAAGTCTCCGATGATAAACGGTTTGAAAAACAAAATCATCACGCCGCCCGCGACATTGCCCAGCGTATCCTGCGCCGCAAAGCCGACAACGACAGCGACAATGCTGCCGGATGCCAGCAGGGCTGTCAGAGAGTCTGAGGCGCCCGGAATGCTCGACACGACGACCACACCGCCGATAAAGTAAATACCGACAACGACCACATACCGCGCAAACGACAGCAGCGTGACATCGGTATTTCCCGACGCCAGCATGGCGTCCTTGGTGCGCCGAAACGCATGATTGACGATGCGAACCAGACACAGCATGACCAAAATGGTAATGACGATAAACAGCAGCCGTCCGAACCAAGACGGCAGGTGCAGCATGGACGTAATCGACTGCACATTGCGAATGACATCGTTCGTTGCATCATTGGTCGCTTCCATCGCGCTGTCCGTCGTGATGGTGCCGGAACCAGCCGCTGTTTTCATCGCCTGAAAAAGCATAAACAGTCTCCTTTCCGCAAGAAAAAAACGGCAGGGCAGTGATAGCCGCTGCCTGCCGTTTTGCTTTTCTTTGATTTTACTTCAGCTCATCCAGCATGGACTGAACCAGATTTTCAATGTATGCCTGTGCAGCTTCCGGCGCAACGTCCTCACGCAGGGACTTATCACGCTTGGATACCTCAACACAGCCGCGCTTCATGGTCTTCGGGCTGACAATCACGCGTACCGGCACGCCGAGCAGGTCGGCATCCGAGAACATGTTGCCTGCGCTGACCTTGCGGTCATCATACAGTACCTCTACACCAGCTGCCTGTAAATTGTTGTACAGGGCGTCTGCGGTCTCGCGTACCTGCGGATCGTTTGCCTTGATGGCACAGATGTGTACCTGCCACGGAGCAATGCTCATCGGCCAAATCGGGCCGTAATCGTCGTGCTTTGCCTCGCATACCGATGCGCACAGACGGCCGACACCGATGCCGTAGCAGCCCATAATCGGATTATGCGGCTTGCCGTCCTGACCGATATAAGTCATATCCATGGACTTGGTGTACTTGGTGCCGAGCTGGAAGATATTGCCGACCTCAATGCCGCGGCTGATGCGAATGGACTTCTTGCCGCAGCACGGACAGATTGCGCCCTCGTAGGTCTTTGCAAAATCAGCAATCGGTGCATCCGGCGTATCGCGCTTGACGTTGTAGCCGGTATAATGATAATCTTCTTCGTTTGCGCCGCAAACGGAATTGTTCAGCGCAGCCAGAGACTGGTCAATCACGAACGAAACGCCCTCCGGCAGACCAACCGGACCGATAAAGCCGGCAACAATGCCGCTCTCAGCGGTAATCTCAGCCGGATGGATTTCCTCGCCGAGGAAGTTGCGCAGCTTGGTCTCGTTGACCTCCAAATCGCCGCGGATAAATGCAATGACATACTCGTCGGTCAGATTCTTCTGGTATACGACCGCCTTGCACGATGCATTGGCCGGTGCATACAGGAATTCACAGACCGCCTCGATGGTCTTGGTGCCCGGTGTGTGCACCTTCTCCAGCGGCGCCTCTGTGGTCTCCGGTGCGTCTACGATGCAGTCCGCAGCTTCCATGTTGGAGCTGTATCCGCACTCGTCACACAGAACAATGGTGTCCTCGCCGCAATCAGTCAGCAGCATGAACTCGTGCGATACGCTGCCGCCCATCATACCGGAGTCGGACTTTACCGCGATAACTTCCGGCACGCCTGCGCGGCGATAGATGTTGACGTATGCTTGATAGCACTTCTCATAGTATGCTTCCAGATCCTCCTGCGAGGTATGGAAAGAATACGCATCCTTCATCGTGAACTCACGCACACGAATCAGACCGCCGCGGGCGCGCGGCTCATCGCGGAACTTGGTCTGAATCTGATAGATCATAAACGGATACTGCGAATACGACTGTGCCGTACCGCGTGCCAGATGGACAGCCGCCTCCTCATGCGTCATGCCCAGAACAACCGGCTGACCGCTTCTGTCCTTGAAACGAGCCATTTCGCTGCCGATGGATTCATAGCGGCCGGATTCCTGCCACAGGGATGCCGGCATAACAACCGGAAACATCACTTCCTGTCCGTCGATCTTGTCCATTTCATCGCGGATGATGTTCTCAATCTTCTTGCAGATACGCTTTGCCGGCATAAACAGGGAATAAATACCGGTGGTCAGCTGCTTCATATAGCCGCCGCGAATCATGAGCTTGTGACTGTCTAACTGGCAATCCGCCGGAGTCTCCTTAAAGCGGGCGCCGAGCATGCTGCTCATCTTCATATGAATATCTTTCCTTTCTGTGTGCACCTTTTTGCACACCCCGCATACGCTGAAGCATCAGGTATACCGGAGGTGCTGTTATGCAGTCTATTTTTTATGTTCGTCCCTCTGCACAGGAAATCGTAGAGACCGCCGTGACGCTGCGCGAGCCGGATCCGCCCGTGCTTCTCGGCACGGTCACGGATGACAGCGGCAAACCGGTCTCCCATGCGCTCGCCGTCTTATATGCGTCCGGCGGCGTACAGCCGGACACCGTTGCCGGCATCAGCTGCACCGATGCACAGGGACGATTTTTCTTCGGGCCGCTGGAGGCAGGCGTGCTGTATGAAGTCCGCATACAGGCAGACACGCGTCCGCGCCGCGTGCTCGAACAGCCCGAAGAATAAAATCTTTTTTACTTCTTTGCCTTGGTAGAAACGATTTCTGCCAGCTGTGCCTCGAACTCCTCGAAGCTCATTGCACCCAGATCGCCGTCCACGCGCTGACGCGGAGATACCGTGTTGTTCTCCAAGTCCTTATCGCCGACAATCAGCAGATACGGAATGCGCTCGTTGCGGCCCTCGCGAATCTTGTAGCCCAGCTTCTCCGAGCGATGGTCTACGGTTGCGCGATAGCCCTTCTTGAGCAGCTTCTTGCCGATTTCATCCGCATAATCTGCGGCACGATCGGTTACCGGCAGAACGCGCACCTGCTCCGGTGCCATCCAAGTCGGCAGAGAGCCTGCATACTTCTCAATGAGGTATGCCAGCGTGCGCTCATAGCAGCCCAGAGAGGTTCTGTGAATGATGTACGGCAGCTTTTTCTGACCGTCTGCATCCGTGTAATGCATGCCGAAACGCTGTGCCAGCAGCATATCAATCTGGATGGTAACCAGCGTATCTTCCTTGCCGTGTACGTTGTGGTACTGAATATCCAGCTTCGGGCCGTAGAAGGCAGCTTCATCAATGCCAATTTCATACGGCACGCCCAGATCATCCAGAATCTGCGCCATAGTCGCCTGTGCTTCTTCCCACTGCTCTGCGGTGCCCTCATACTTGTTGTTCGGGTTTGCCGGATCCCACTGCGAGAAGCGGAACGAGCAGTCCTCCCACAGACCTACGGTATCCAGCATATAATGTGCCAGATCCAGACAGTCCTTAAATTCTTCCTCCAGCTGATCCGGACGAACGACGTTGTGACCCTCCGAGATGGTAAACTGACGAACACGAATCAGACCGTGCATTTCGCCGGAATCCTCGTTGCGGAACAGCGTCGAGGTCTCGCCCAAGCGCATCGGCAGATCACGATAGGAACGTGCGCGGTTGAGATATACCTGATACTGGAACGGGCAGGTCATCGGACGCAGAGCCAGACACTCCTTCTCCTCATCATACGGATCGCCGATGATGAACATGCCGTCCAGATAATGATCCCAGTGACCGGAAATGCGGAAGAATTCGCGCTTTGCCATCAGCGGGGTCTTGGTCAGCAGATAGCCGTGCTCCTGCTCGACATCTTCTACCCAGCGCTGCAGCAGCTGAATGACGCGCGCGCCCTTCGGCAGCATAACCGGCAGACCCTGACCCAGTGTCTCAACCGTGGTGAAATATTCCAGCTCACGACCCAGCTTGTTGTGGTCGCGCTTCTTTGCTTCTTCTACTGCTGCGAGGTACTCGTCCAGCATGGTCTTTTTCGGGAACGCCGTGCCGTAAATGCGCTGGAGCATCTTGTTGTGCTCATCGCCGCGCCAGTATGCGCCGGTGCAGGAGGTCAGCTTGAATGCCTTGACCTTGGACGTATCGGTGCAGTGCGGGCCTGCGCACAGGTCGGTAAAGTCTCCCTGATGGTACAGCGTAATCAGCTCGCCCTCCGGCAGATCCTCAATCAGCTCTACCTTATACGGCTCATTCTTCTCGCGGAACAGGTTGAGCGCATCCTCGCGGGAAACCTCCTCGCGAATCATCGGAATGCCCTGCTTGACGATTTTTTTCATCTCCGCCTCGATCTTTTCCAGATCCTCCGGCGTGAAATTGTGTTCGGAATCAATATCGTAATAGAAGCCGTTGTCGATGGCCGGTCCGATTGCCAGCTTGACATCCGGATACAGGTGCTTGACTGCCTGTGCCAGAACGTGCGAAGCGGTGTGACGCAGGGTCCACTTGCCCATATCATCGTCAAAGGTCAGGACGCTCATCGTGCAGTCCTTCTCCAGCGGGGTTTTCAGATCGACGGTCTGTCCGTCTACCTCTGCTGCCAGTGCGGCGCGTGCCAGACCGGCAGAAATCTGCTTGGCAACATCCAGACAGGTTGCACCATTCTCGACCTGCATGATGGTTCCGTCTTTCAGGGTAATGTTAATCATAACAATCCAATCCTTTCTTTGGGGCAAAAAAACAACTCCCGCCCCCAAAATGTTGTCAGGGGTGAGAGCTAACGGTTCCCACGGTTCCACCCTGCTTGCACTTATGACAAAACGCCAAAAATGCCGCTCGGTTATCTGATAACGCGGATAAGACGCCGCAGGATACTAATTGGTTCCCCTGCGGAGCTCTGGGACGGTGACACGAATCCAAGGCGCTGCGGGCACTTTCAGCTTATAATGCCCGCTCTCTGGTGCGCGGTTGTCGGGATTCCTGCGTTCCCTTCTCTGCTTGTTTTTTGATTTGTCCTTATTTTACAACGCACCGGAACGCTTGTCAACCAACAGTTTGTACAAAAGCCGTATTCTGTTATGCGCCGGACAGCATCGTTTCCCCGTCGGACACCAGCAGCTGCACGCGGTTTTCCTGTATTTGGATGGCAACGCACTGCCCTGCCTGTCCGGTCAGTAGCAGACCCGCCAGCGGGTCCGTCACACATTTGGCGACCTCATCGCGGACAGCCCGTGCGCCGCGCTTGCCATCGACCACGCCGAGCCGCCGTTCAGCCTCTGCCGACCACGTGAGCCGTGTGCCGCGCGCTTCACAGCGCTGCGCAAGTTTGTGCAGCTCCTGCGCCGCTATGGCCGCACAATCGCGCGGCGTCAAGTCGGAAAACACAATCAAATCGTCCAGCCGAGCCGCCAGCTCCGGCTGTAACATGCGGCGCGCCTGTTCCTCTGCCTGCTGCTGTCTTGCGTCCTTTGCGCCGAAGCCGACCGCACGCCCCTGCTGCCCGCTGCCCAGATTGGAGGTCAGCAAAATGACGGCATGGCGAAAATCCGCACTTTTGCCCTCGGAATCGGTCAATCTGCCGTCCTCCAGCAGGCGCAGCAGCAGACGCAGCACATCCGGATGTGCTTTTTCCACCTCGTCAAACAGCACGACCGAGCGCGGATGTCTGCGAATTTTCTCGGTCAGCTGTCCGCCTTCTCCATATCCTTTGTAGCCGGGCGGTGCGCCGATGAGCCGCGAAACATCGTGCGCCTGCTGATACTCTGACAAATCAATGCGAATCAGTCCCTCCCGCCCGAACAGCGCGCGCGACAGAGCAAGACTGACGGAGGTTTTTCCCACACCGGTCGGTCCGGTCAGCAGCAGTGCTGCAACCGGACGCGCCGTATCGCGCAAGCCCGCACTACCGCGCCGCACGGCACGGCAGATTTTGGCAATGGCCTGCTGCTGTCCGATGACGGTTCGTCCCAGCTCCTGCTCCAGCTGCATGAGCCTGCCGGCGGCTTCTCCCTCCTCTGCCGCACGGAAGCCGTCAAACCGTCGGGCAATTTGCGCAATGTCCTGCGCACGCAGCTGTGTGCCGCCCTCCAGATGCACGGCGGCGCACGCCTCATCCAGCAAGTCAATCGCTTTGTCCGGCAAATGCCGCTCCGGATGGGTGCGCATGGAAGTGGTCACCGCGGCACGCAGGGCGTCCGGTGCAATGCGCACCCGATGATGCTGCTCGTATTTTCCTGCTATGCCGCGCAAAATGGCTTCCGTCTCCTGCTCATCCGGTTCCGAGACGCGAATTTTTTGAAACCGGCGTTCCAGCGCCGCATCTTTTTCAATGGTCTTGTGATATTCTTCCGATGTCGTCGTGCCAATCAGCCGAATTTCTCCGCGCGCCAGTGCCGGCTTGAGCAGATTGGAGGCATCAATCGCCCCTTCCGCCGACCCTGCACCGACCAGCGTGTGCACCTCATCAATAAAGGCAATGACGTCTTTGGATGCGCTCAGCTCCCGCACGATATTTTTAAGCCGTTCCTCAAATTCTCCGCGGTATTTCGTACCGGAAATCAGACTCGCCATATCCAGGGAAACCAGCCGCGCATGCCGCAGCTCGTCCGGCACTCTGCCGTCTGCAATCGCCTGTGCCAGTGCCTCCGCCACGGCAGTCTTTCCGACACCAGGATCTCCCAGCAGCACCGGATTGTTTTTCGTGCGGCGCTGCAAAATGGTCATGAGGCGAAACAGCTCTTTTTCTCTGCCAATCACGGGATCCAATCGTCCTGCCCGCGCCAGCTCCGTGAGATCCGTCGCATACCGATCCAACGTTGCCGTCGCCGCGGGACGCGCAGATGCCCGTCTGGCGTGCAGCTCCTGCGTGAGAGACATGCCGGTCTGCCGTTCCAGCGCCGGAATATCCGCCCGCATGTGTTCTAGGACGCGGTGCGCCATGCACCCGCGAAAGCGAATCAGCGCACACAGCAAGTGCCGCTCATCCGCCTGTCCGCCGCCCGCCGCGCTCGCCGCCTGATGCAAAACCAAACGCAGTTCGGGACTGATGCACCGCGGCCGCCGCATCGGAAACCGGCTTCCCGTCAGCCGCGCGGTGTAGTATAGGCTGCGCCAGCCGCCCGCACCGGCATCTGCCAGCAGCTTGGACGCGGTTCCGCCCGCAGATGCGCTGAGTCCCAGCAGCAGATGTTCTGTTCCGACGGTCTCCCGTCCCAGCATTCCCGCGCGGTGTACGGACGCCGCCAGCGCTCGTCTGGCGTTTTTGTCAAAAGGCCCCTGAAATTCCATGCTCTTTCCTCGCTTTCCACAGTCTCTTTTCTCAGCTTTGCCCGTTTGTTCCAATTTTAGACGCCGCGGGCAGATTTTTTCTGTTACCCCGTGTCACTCTGCATCAATATATGCTATACTAAAGAGGACATATGATAGAAATCGGATTTTCCATCCCTTGGCAAAACTGACTTTTTGTTTGTTTTTATCACGCCGTTTTTTTGTGCGAATTGTGCGCGCTACGTCAATGTGAACAACTTTTTAACGCGAATTTTAACGCATTTTTTGCATAATGCAGTTGCTATTCTGCGAACAGGCGCGTATAATGCGTTTTGGCAAAAGGAAAATGAATAAAATTCCATTTTCCAGATAATGCAAAAAGCAAATAATAAGGAGGTTTTCTTGTGACTACACCACAAATTGCTGCCGTTGTCATCTTTCTCGCTGTCATCATCGCCATCATGACCGAAAAGATTCACCGTGCAGTCGCTGCAACCGCTGGCGCCGTCCTCCTGCTCCTGATCGGCATTTTGGACGTAAACTCCGCCGTCAGCTATATCGACTTTAACACGGTCGGTGTCCTGATCGGTATGATGCTGTTCGTTGCAGTGGTAAAAAATTCCGGCATCTTTGAATTTATTGCAATCAAATCCGCCAAAATCGCGAAGGGTGATCCTTGGCGCATCATGGTGCTGTTTGTCATCATCACCGCGGTTCTTTCCGCCTTTTTGGACAACGTCACCACCGTCCTGCTGATCGGCCCGATGACCATTGCCATCACGCAGATTTTGGAGATCAATCCGGTTCCGTTCCTGATGACCCAGATCATGGCGTCCAACATCGGCGGTACTGCCACCCTGATCGGTGACCCTCCGAACATCATGATCGGTTCTGCGGCAGGTCTGTCCTTCGTAGACTTTATTGAGAACACCGGTCTGGTTGTTATCATAATTCTCGCAGTCATGCTCGTATGTTTCCGTATAATGTACGGCAAGCAGCTGGGTGTCGACGCAGAAAAGACCAAGCTGATTATGGAGCTGGACGAGAGCAAGACCATCAAGGATCATGCTCTGATGGTAAAGAGCCTTGTGCTCATCGCTCTGGTTGTCGTCGGTTTCGTCATGCACAGCACGCTGGGTATTGAGTCCTGTGTTGTTGCGCTGACCGCCGCTGCTGTCATGCTGATTATCGGCAAGCAGGACGCAGAGGACATCATTGCCAACGTCGAGTGGTCCACCATCGTGTTCTTCATCGGTCTGTTTATCGTTGTCGGCGGTATGCAGGAAACCGGCGTCATCAACATGCTGGCACAGGCTCTGATGGATGTCACCCACGGCGATGTATTCATCACCATGCTGCTGCTGCTGTGGCTGTCCGCCATCTTCTCTGCATTCTTGGACAACATTCCGTTCGTTGCAACGCTGATTCCGATGATTCTGACCATGGGGCAGAGTGGCACGGACATCGCCCCGCTGTGGTGGGCAATCTCGCTCGGCGCATGCTTGGGCGGCAACGGTTCTCTGATCGGTGCTTCTGCCAACGTTGTTTTGTCCGGCATCAGCAACAAGAACGGCTACCCGATCACGTTTATGAGCTATTTGAAGGTCGGCTTCCCGCTCATGATCCTTTCTATCATTATTTCCACCGGCTTCCTGCTCATCCGGTATTAAGAGTCGGAAATCCCGATGGTATCCCGCCGCACCCTGCGGCAGAATGGAGTGTATTTCATGAACGCCAATTCCATCTCCGGTGATATGATTAACTTCCGCCTCCGGCAGCTGGGCGCAACGTCCATCCGCGAAATCAACAGCATCATGCACATTGTGCGCTTCCAGCTGGAAAACGGATTTGAGGTGGCTTACGTCTTTAACATCACCAAGAACAACAAGTATTTCTTACAGCGCATGCGCCCGTACGCACTGGCGCACGGCAAAATGGCGGACGCCGAGTCTATCGTTGCGTTTATCTCGGAGGACATCGCCAAATTCCGTCAGGCACAGCGCAGCAGCAACTTCCACACGTTCATCGAAACAGCAAGTCTGATGAACGCCCTGACCGCCAAGCTGGAGGAACTGTTCCTCAACAACAACGTAGACGGCAAGCTGCTGACAAACTTTAATCACTGCATCCAGAATGAGTGTGATTACGTCGACGCGCTGATTGACAATTCCAAACCGCTGTAATCCAACAATACCGTCTTTTTTTGCAGACCTGTCTTTTTTTGGCAGGTCTGTTTCTTTTTTCTTTTTTGTGCTTTTTTGCATCTTTTTTCGTTTGTAGTCCGCCCGCCTGCGTTCATTTTTTTAGTTTCGATGTTTTTTCCGAGCAATTCTCTGCCTTGATTTTACCCGGCAAAGCATGTATAATGGCAACGATGAAAAACAAGACAGGTGTCGGTCTGTTTTTTAGACATTTTTGTCCGAGAATGTATCATAAAAGAAAGAAGGTGGCTGGTTTGTCTTATACATTCCTGCTGGTTCTGGCAGTCATTCTGCTATCAACAAAGGTTCTGGGTCTCGCGTCCGGCAAAGTCAACATGCCGCAGGTCGTCGGTGCTTTGCTTGCCGGTCTGATCCTCGGTCCATCTATCCTCAATATCGTGTCGGTAGACAACACGATTTCCGTCATTTCAGAGCTCGGTGTCATCATGCTGATGTTCTCCGCCGGTCTGGAAACCGATCTGGCTGAGCTAAAGAAAACAGGTCTCGCCTCGTTTGTCATTGCGCTCGCCGGTGTTGTTCTGCCGCTCGTATGCGGTGCCGGACTCTATCTGTTCTGGTTCCGCGGAGAAGGCGATCCGCAGGCAGTGCTCAAGGCAATCTTCGTCGGCGTTATTCTGACAGCTACCTCTGTTTCCATCACTGTCGAGACGCTCAAGGAAATGGGCAAGCTCAAAGGACGCGTTGGCACGGCAATCCTCGGCGCCGCCGTCATCGACGATATTCTCGGCATCATTGCTCTGACTGTCGTATCCAGCTTTACCAATCCGGATATTCAGATTCACACGGTTCTCATTAAAATCGTTCTGTTTTTCGTTTTTATTGCCGTTGTCGGCTTCTTTGTGTACAAGTATTTTGCACATCTCAACAACGCATTCAACGAAAAAATGCACCGCCGCGTTGCGATTTACGGTCTGGCATTCTGCCTGCTGCTGTCGTTTGCCTCCGAGCAGTTTTTCGGTGTCGCAGACATCACCGGCGCATACTTCGCCGGCCTGCTGCTGTGTAATCTGCCGAGCGTGCGCGCTTACGTGAGCCGCAAAATCGAAATTTGCGCCTACATGCTGTTTTCTCCGGTATTCTTCGCGAGTGTTGGTCTGAAAACCGATCTGCGCGGCTTGTCGCTGTCTCTGCTCGTCTTTGCTATTCTGCTGCTCCTGATTGCGATTTTGTCCAAAATTATCGGCTGTGGTCTCAGCGCCAAGCTGTTCCACTTCAGCAATCACGAAGCGCTCTCCGTCGGCATCGGCATGGTATCGCGCGGTGAAGTCGCTCTGATTGTTGCCCAGAAGGGCGCGGCGTTCGGTCTGGTTCCGGATTCTCTGTTCGGTCCGGTCATCCTCGTCGTTATCGTCACGACACTGATTACCCCGATTCTGCTCAAGCTGGTCATGGGACGAAAGCCCGCATAATTCCTGCAAAACCCACACAACCCCGCAGACAAGTTTTGTCTGCGGGGTTGCTTTTTGTCCTGTTTTCTGCATTACGGCAGCAGTGCTTTCCATCGGCTGAGTGCCAGCTGTGCGTCCTTATATGCCTTATCTGCGGTCTGGGTGCCCGCCTTGACACCCAAAATCGCCGCATCTGCCGGAAGAACATATCCGTAGGTCTGCCAGCGCTGCATCGCCTGACTATACGCCGTCTGCGCCTGCGACGCCTGATATTTTTTCATGGACAGCTCATAATTTCTGTCCGCATTGTACTGATTGATTTTTGTCTGCGCCAAGTTGGTACGCAAATCTGCAATGCCGTTCCAATAGCTCTGTGATGCCTGTGCAATCTCCGAACTGCTTGTGCTGCGCGCCTCCTGCTCCTGCTTGAGCCGCCGCGCAGACAGCGTGTTGAGATTGCTGCGCAGTGTGTTGTCCCTTGCAATGCGTGAAGATTCGGTGTATCCGCTCGTCGGTGCAGCGTATGCGCCGCCGCTGTTCAGACCTACCGCCGCCAATTTTTCTTCCTGTCCCAGCGCCGAAATGCGCGCAGCGGTTTGCGCCTGTGTCACGCTGTCTCGGTATGTGGACTGAATCTGACTCAAGGTTGCCCGCAGTCTGCGCTGGCTGTCCGCCTGTGCGGTTTCAAACGCGCTGCGTCTGCCGTCCTCTGCCGCGCGATACAATCCGTCAATATCCAATGCCATGATTCTTCACCTCCCTCAAATGCTTCTCGCCGTATGACGCACGGCAAATCGAATGGTCAGTCCCAGCAGACCGAACGGTTCTTCCTCTTTTTCGTTTTTGGCAAGCAGCTGAAACTGCCACGCGTGCCGCACACGTCTGCGCACATCGACCGGCACGGCGGTCGGCGCTGACCGAAAGGAAAACCGCGAAAAATCCACCTGCGCAAAACAAAATTGGGAAAATGCCGCGCGCTGCACACACCGTGTCATGCGGTCGGTGCGGTACCAAATTTCCGCGCCGGAACAGCCGTATGGCATGAGCTTCGGCTGACTGTACACGACATTTTTTGTTCTGCTGCCGTCGCCCAGCGACAGCAGCGGCGTTGCCCAGTGCGCGGCAATGGCTGCACCGTCATCGGAATACGCATGTGCATCGTCGGTATGGCAAAACCGGCAAACACGCCCGTCCTTCGTGCCGAACCACAAGTATCCGCCGGTGTCGGCATCCGGCAAAAAGCATTGCGCCGGAATATTTTCCCAATAATACCATTCCGGTATGCCGTCTGTCATCTGCCTGCTGTCCGCCACATAGCAATGCGTGCCGACCGCAAGATAGTATTTTCCATCCCAAGCACAGGCGGCCGCCTGCAACAGGTTTTCTCGGCACAGCTTGGGATTGATGCGCTGCGACACGCCGGAAATGGTTCGGTATTCTGTGACATAGGTGCCATAAATGCCCATCACGCCCTGCGGAGAAAGATAGTACGGCGTGCCGTTCAAAACGTCAATGGCGTGCGGGCTGACCGCACCCGCCGCCTCCGCGCCCTGCCGCAAGGAATAGGCAGGCTTTGCGTTATCATCCAGCGCAAACGTGCGCAGATACTGCTTGGCATCCTGTCCATCCTCTTTGAGTACAATTTGCGTGTCGTACTGGCGGGCATATCCCATAATCGCAGAGGCATCCGATCCAATGCGCGTATATCCGGTATCCGGAAAATAGCTTGGGTCGTATAGTCCCGACTGCCAGTCGCAATTGGGCTGATCAGGATTTCCGGACACAAACACGCGCGTGTCGTTTTGTCCTCCGAACAATCCGCAAATTCGGCATTTATTGATATCTGGTTGGTCTTTCACTGTCTTGGAAAACGTAATGACGACATTGGCGAGTCCGCCGGCATCCGGCGGCGCCTGCGCAAATGTGACCTTTCCGGCATAGGCATCCACCCATTTGATGGGGTAGTCTGCACACGCCGCGGAATCCACATCAATGTTTTTGCAGTCCAGCTGAAATTCCGTGCTTTTTCCGTCTCCGACAAAGGTATTGATGCGTTTTGGCGTCAATAAATTCACAGCTTCCAAGCTGGTGCCGCCGCCGGCGGGCGGGCTGCCGATGGTTGTCGTCGGAACAAACGCCTGCTTGCTGACCGGCTGCACGCGCGTCCCGTCATAGACAAGATAGGTCTTGCCGTCTAGCATCCACAGGCTGCCGTTCATCAAAAAGGACACCGACCGTTCTGTGTGCATATCATCATATACCAATGCCGTGGTTCCGTCCGGTTTCAGACACCACAGCTTGGTTCCCGCATGGCACAGGATCTCCTGTCCCAGCCGATGCAGACCGTAAATCTGACCATCAAACCGCGCTTTTGTCTGATACCCTGTGCGTTTGACCGGAAAATAGGTTTCATCGGCAATCATGTTGCAGGCATCCGGCGAGCGTGACACGTCGGTCTTGGTTGGATGATTGGCGAAATCTACGCCGGCAAATCGCTCTATCGTCAGCTCCTGCATCTGCGCCGATTCAGAAAATTGATACGCCCTGCTCATGCATCGGTCTCCAAAATCGGCATCTGCACACACGGCGCATAATACGCCGCTCGGCGTTCATACTCCTCCATCAGCCAATTGCATTTGCTGTGGTCATCTTCTTCCATGAGCATCGCCGCCAGTCCATACGGAAAGCATTCCTGCACAAAGCATTCTTCGTACGGAATCTCATCTTCCAAGCTGTTCAATGCGGCAGCCGGACGCAGGGCACTCCACTGTTCCGCGTGCGCCGTCAAGCGCTGCTGCTCATAGGCGCGGTCGCGCAGCAGCTGATTGATACACCCCAGCGCAAACGGCTTGAGGGCTTCTGCATCCTCCAGCTCCAGACCGCTCAGCACCATCGCCTGTTCAAACAAATCAATGCCTGTCATGTCGTACAAGCCTCCTCTCTATTTTGCACGGCGGGCGCATTGCTGCGCCCGCCTGTGCATGATTTTACCGCATTAACACGTCTTTTCCACGACATCCGAAGTGAATTTTCCCTCTGCAAATGCCGCCACGCGGAAGGTGGCGCCGGAAGTCATCGCCACACCCGCCGTGTATACCTTTGCGCTGTCCGAATAGCGCGGGTCGGTACCGTCTACCGTATATCGCATTTCCTCTGCGCCGCTTGGCTTGGTCGCCGTCACGGTCTGCGAACTGAACGCGAGAATCGGCGCGGTCAGCTTGCTGCTCTTCTGTACCAGCGCATACACACCATTGCTCTTTGCGCCGAGCACAAATGCATCGTAATAGTGCCTGCCTTCAATCAGCGCGCCGGATACACCGACCGGATCGTTGTGCACCTTGGCGTCCGAGATTTTGTACGGCATCAGCACGGAGTTCTTGTGCGTGATGATAAAGTAGCAGCCCGCCGGCATGTAGCTTTTCGGCACGCGGACAATGTTGAGACCGGCGATCTCTCCGCAGACGCCCTTGCCGATGGCCTTCACGCCGAGACCTTCCAGACCTGTAAACTCCGGAGACAGGCGAATCATTTTATATCCCTCCGCCGTCACGTAGAGATAGCGGTCGCCGTCCGGCACCAGATTGTCATCCAGCGTCTGCGCACCGGTGGAAATCATCTCCACAATGGTCTCCTTGGTCGGCGCGGTTTCCGTCGTGGCAATGGTTCCCGCCATCATCGCAAAGCGCTTGAGCGCATACTTATCCGCCGCCGGTGTGGACTGCTCATTGATCTGCAGGCGCAGCATATCGGCGGCCTTTTTGCTCATGTTCTGATCCAGATAGTTGCCCTTATCAATGGTCAGCGTAAACGCCTTGTCCTGCGTCATCTTGAGTTCCTGCACAATGTCCTGCATTTCCGTCACCGTGCCGTAACGCGCCATGCCTTCGCGCGTGTAATCCACCTCCGGTACAGTGACCGGTGTGTACACCTTCAGCGTCTTGACGCCGGTGAGGTCAAAGGTCGTCGAGGTCTTTCCCTTGACGAACGAACCTGCGGTGAATACCTCTGCAATTTGACTGGAATATTTTGTCGCGAGATTGACAGCCATATGATGTTACCTCCTTAGCCCTTTCCCATCAGTGCGAGAATGATGGGATCTGTGATGGTGTTTTCTCCGTCCGAACGCGCCGAGCCGACATCCATGCGGCGGTTGTCCGCATTTTTGCGCAGCTGCTCCAGTTCTTCGCGCAGCTTGCGAATTTCAAACGCCCGATATGCGCCCAGCAAATCACCGGAACGGTTGGCATCATCCCACACTTCCGGCGGAATGTCCTGCGCGTTGATGTCCGGATACGCGCTGAGAAACGACTGATAGACGTTGGGCTGTCCGCCCTGTCCGCCGTTCTGGCTGCGCTTTGCCGCATCGTTGGCGCGGGAAAGCCCCTGTTCAGCGGCTGCAATGAGCTGCTCCAGTGTCAGCTCCAGCGTCTGACCGTCCACGGTGACGGCATAGGTCTGTTCCGTGTCCTGCGGCTGCTGATTTTTCGCAGCCTGCGGCATCTGTGTGTTGTTCATCTGCATAAAAACTCCTTTCACTGCTGCGATGTCTGTGCATCTGCAGCTTGTTTTGTCTTAGAAGATGGATGAATGTCCGGCAGCTGTCCGCTGTCCTTTTGCTCTTTGAGCGCCCGAAGCAGGCGGGATTTGCCGCGAATCTGATTATCCGGAATGTTTTCCACGTACAGTACCGGATCAGTAATGATGCCCTGCGCGAGCAGATTGTCGTTGGTCACGGTCTGCATGGTCTCCGACCAATATGCAGACGAGCCGACCTCCACATTGAGCTCCAGCGACAGCGTATCCAATTTGCCGAAATCTATCTGCTGTTCCGTTTCTTCTCCGGCATCATCGGTCAGGCACACTGTGCGAACGCCGTAATGCACCCGCATGAGATCCACGAAAATGCGCACGCAGTCCTCGACGAAACGATAAAACTCCATTTTCACCAGCTCCAGCGGCGCAATGGTCGCCTGCTGCACCGTCACGATGGCGGATGTATTTTCCGGCTTGACGTTGCCGAGCGCCGTGTCTGACGCGCCCATCAGTTCCATGGTATCCCGCTTCATCTGTTCCAGCAGGGTCATCACCTGTTCGGAAATGTCCGGTGCTTGAAATGCGGTGACAATCGCCTCATTCGGATTGCCGCGCATGCCGATCGCCTTGCCGACATCCGAGGAATAGCCGGACGGAAACCGCGTCACATCGTAAATAATCTTGGGAAACGCCACGTGCTTGATGCACTGCACATACATGGAATACAGCTTGTTAATCGCAATTTGATTGGGGATTGCTTCGGTAATCGGTGATTCGCCGTGATAGCAATTTTTGACCTTCATCCAGGACATATACGCCAGCGGATACATGCGATACGGTGTGAGCGTTTCCTCCATGACAACCGTATTCTGCGTGCATTTATAAAACGAAATACCATGCTCGGTGCGCTGCATGCGCAGCAGCACCGTCACCATATTGTCACAGTCATCCGTCTGCGCATCGTACTGCGGTTCCAGCAAGCTATCCGGCCGGATGCCCTCCGCCTCACTCTTGCTCAGGCCGCGCCGCATGGCTTCCTGCCGCACGCTGTCCACCGAACGGCGCATAGACAAAATAATATACGGCTGCCGCTGGACGTCATCCACAGCGGGATTTCCAAAAAAGACATCCGTGTTCTCAATGAGATCCACCGCAATATCTCCGGCAACGCCCTGCCCGCTCTCCTTGTCCGGATCGAAGCGAATGTAGAAGCATCCATCGCCGTCCACACAGGCATTGCGCAGCATATACCGATTCTTGCTCTTGACACCGGCGCGTTCGATAACGGATGCAACCGAACGGTCAATGATCTTCTGCATCTGTTCTCCGTTCGGCACTGCCTGAAGCGGCTGTGCCGTCACAGAAATATCATCGGACACCAGCATAGAGATAAACAGATTGACCACGCGGCGCAGCACATTGAAAATCAGCGGGTCGAGCGTTGTGACATTGAGACCCTCCCATTGTCTGCCAATAAAGAAATTTTCATTGGTTTTTACGCGGTCGTACAAGTCGATGCGGTTGTTATAATCCACACCGCGCTGGTACTCCCGCCAAACCTGCTCAGGAATCAGCATCGGTTCTCTCCTTCTCCGCCGGACCGGTATAGGCGAGCAGCGCTGCAATGTCGCGGCTCAGCGCGTCATCGACAGCTGTGCGTGCCGCCGCATCTTCCGGCTTTTTTCGTTTCCAACGCGGCAATTTTGCGCCGCGCGCTGCCCATACGCCGCACACAAAGCACAGCAAACTGCACAGGCAGCAAACAATATACTCCATCGGGATTCCTCCTCATCTTTGGTAGGATAAAAATGCACCAACTTCTTTGTCGTATGCATTCGGATTCCACGGCGTGCCCTCCGGCCGAATGGTTCCGGCAAAATACCGCAGCGCGTCCGGCGCATGCGTCAGCTCGTGCGGTGTATTGGCTGTGTCGTTGGGGTTCTTGGCATCCGCCGCGAGCATTGGCAGCGTGCGAATAAGGTTTTTGCACGCCGGACTGATTTTGAGCCGCGCGGTTCGAATGCCCTGCTCGTCAAAATACGGATGCAGGTATTCCTTGACGGCATACCAGCCCGGAATCCGTTCTCCCATCGCCTTGTCAAAAAACAAGCCATGTTCGGCAAAAATATCCACTGCAGACCGGCCGGTTTCCTGCCTGCGGTTGAATAGATCCGGCGGCGCCAGCCGTTGAAAGATGATTTCGTCGCCGGTTTCCGCCTGACAAATCGCCTCAGCCGCTTCGGAAATAATCAATCCGGATTGATACACCTCTCGGTACACCCAAGCCGTGCCGTCCGGCGCCAGCGCAATCCACAGCGCCGCAAGCATATCCAAGCCGTAATCAATCGCCAGATACCGCCGCCACCAGTCCGGCATATCCGGCGGACGGCAAATGTGAATGTCGGGAGAAAATTCTTCAAAATACTGTCCCTCAAACAAGTCCCACCTGCCGTACAGCAATGCTTTTTTGCTGCGCGCATCGAGCAGCTGCAGGCGCTCCACATATTCCGGATCGCTGCGCATCAAAAACGTGTTGTCCTGAACCTTTGCAGGGAGAAACAGCTTTCCGTCCTTTTCTTCGCCCGGCGTCAGCACATCAATATAGCGGCTTTTGACCCAGCTGTGTCCGACGCCGCCCGGATTGGTCGACGCCTTGACCTGCTTTGGGTACCCGTTGGTGCCGCGAATGCGCGACAGCAAATAGGTAAACTGGAACTCGGTAAAGTGCGTCAGCTCATCAAATCGAATGACATCATATTCCGCGCTCTGGTATTTTGTCACATCGTTTTCGCTGTCGCAAAATCCAAATTCAATCAACGATTTGTTGCGAAACGTCCACAAATGATTGCTCTCGCCATACGTTCCCCATTCTTTGGGATACAGTGTCAGCGAAACCTGAATCAGTGAGCGCTTCAGCTCCGGAAACGTGCGGCGCAGGATGAGCTGGCGCGATGCCGGATATTTCATGGCAAAGAGCAGCGCGTCAATGAGCTGCGCATAGCTTTTTCCTCCGCCCGCCGCGCCGCCAAACAGCGTTTCCCGCGCCGTCGAGCGAATAAATTCCAGCTGTCTGCGTGTGACGGAAAGCTCCATTTATTCCACCACCCGCAGCGTCAGCTCAAATGTTTCCTCCGGCTTTTCCATCTGCTCCGGCGTCAGCAATTGTCCCTTGCCGACAGCCCGTTCCAGAATTTCTTTTGCAACACCTGCGCGCGCCGTGCCGCTGAGCGTTTCATCCTCCAGCATGCTGCACAGGCATTGCGCCGCCTCCGGAGAGTGTTCACACAGAATCTCACGCACCTGATCGCTGTGCGTCTTTTTCCGTCTGCGGCGGCTGGTGCTTTGCGCCATAGGCATTCCTCCTTTGTGTTGGTTTTGTTGCAGTTCACGAGCTATATAATACAAACCGTGCCGCTGTTGTACACATCAATTTCTTGCAAGCCTGTGGATAACTGCACAAAATCGCAGGCTTTTTGTCGCTTTTTCAAAAAAAATCAAAAAATTTTCTTTTTCTGTTGACAAACGCAGGAAGTGGTTGTATATTTGTATTAACGAATTAGTACAATAATTCAATTCTCATAAAGGAGGCATCTTATGCAGTGGAAGTTATCCGATGACCGCCCGATCTACGTACAGCTGATGGAAACGATCACGGCGGCAATCGCCTCTGGCACACTGACTGCCGGCAGCCGCCTTCCCTCGGTGCGAGAGATGGCGGCACAAGCGGGCGTCAATCCAAACACCATGCAGCGCGCTTTGGCAGAGCTGGAACGGGATGGGCTGCTGTATTCGCAGCGAACCGCCGGACGCTTCGTCACCGACCAGAGCGACCGCATCACGCAAAAACGAAAGGAACTGGCTATGCAACAGATTCGTATTTTTCTGTCGTCCATGAAAGAAATGGGCTACACATCCGAACAAACGCTCAACCTCATCCAGCAAGCCGTAAAGGAGGAACATTCATGAGTGAACCCATCGTACAATGCACCGGACTGTGCAAGAATTACGGTCAAAAGACCGCTTTAGACAACGTAACATTTTCTCTGCAGCGCGGCCGCATCATCGGTCTGCTCGGCCCGAACGGCAGCGGCAAATCCACGCTGATGAAGCTGGCAAACGGACTGCTCACGCCGTCATCCGGAGAAATCCGCATTGCGGGCAATGTGCCGGGCATCGAGACACATGCCATTGTCTCCTATCTGCCGGAACGAACCTATTTCAGCGATTGGATGACCGCAGATGATCTGCTCCACTTCTTTCAGGATTTTTATTCCGATTTCAACATCAACAAGGCCGCAGACATGCTGACCCATCTCGGCATCCAGCCGCACGACACGCTCAAGACCATGTCCAAGGGCACAAAGGAAAAGATTCAGCTGGTTGTTGTCATGAGCCGCGAAGCCGATTTGTATTTGCTGGACGAGCCGATTGGCGGCGTCGATCCGGCGGCGCGCGATTACATTCTCAATACCATTCTGACCAATTACAACGAAAACAGCACCGTGCTGATTTCTACCCACTTAATTTCCGACATTGAAAAGGTTCTCGACGAAGTCCTGTTTCTCAACAAGGGACAGTTGGTTCTGCAAAAGACCGTTGATGACATTCGTGCGGAATATGGAAAATCCGTCGATGCACTGTTTCGGGAGGTGTTCGCATGTTAAGCAAACTCATGTATCATGAATTTAAGGCGACGCGTCGGGTTTTCTTTCCGGCTTACGGCATCATGCTTGCCCTCGCCGTTATCAGCTCCGTATTTATGGTTTTATCCAACAACCTACAGCGGCTGGCGGTTCCGCTGTCGCTCCTTTTGCTCGCCTATGTCCTGTCTCTGTTTGCCATCGGCGTTTTGTCATTCGTCTACATGATTGTGCGGTTTTACAAAAATCTGCTCGGAGACGAAGGCTATCTGATGTTTACGCTTCCGGCGACACCGGCACAGCTTGTTTGGTCGAAATGCCTTGTCTCTACCATCTGGATGGTTGTTTCTAGCATTTTGTGCATCGTCACGCTCGGCATCTTACTCATTCCGCTGATGCTCGGAACGATTTCCACCGCTGATGCCAGCTTCTGGAATACCATCCACTTGGGATTCCAGTACATCGCGCAGACCTGCGGCATTCATGCGATTACTTTCCCCATCCTGTTCGTCATTCTTGGCATTGTGTATATCGCCAACAGCTGTATGCACATTTACGCCTGCTTGTCCATCGGCGGACTGTTCAACAAGCATCGCCTCGGCGCAGCAATCGGCGCTTATATTGCATTCGCCATTGTATGGAATATCATTTCCGCCCTGCTGCTGTATTGCGGTGGAAACCTTGCAAATATGCTGCATCTGGATGCCGCGGCCTTCTATGACCCGATGCAGACCATCCTCAACGGCATGGGCGGCGCGTATCTGTTCCTGATTGGCTGGATCATCGTCACCATACTTTGCCTGCTTGTGAATTTCCTCATCACCAATTATATTCTCAAGCGTCATCTCAATTTACAGTAATCCAACATTCTTCTATCCTTGCGGCAGCCTGACCATCTCCTTTGATTGTCAGGCTGTCGTTTTCTCTGTACAAATCCACCCCAAGTATGGTAGAATAGATTGTACAAAGTGACAAGGGAGGGAACGGCTATGCGATGCCCCTATTGCGGTGTCAATTATACAGACGGAGAGCGCCAGTGCCCGATTTGCGGCAAACGTGCCCCGCTCAATGCCCCAAAGAAAAAGAAAACGATTGATTTCGGCATTTCTCGCGAATCCGAGGAAGCGAACTATACAGCCAAATCCACTGAACGAAAGCAAACCTATCGAGATTCGTCCGATGCGTTTCAGGACATCCCCAAACGCGAACAGAAAAAGAAGCCGGATGCAGAATCCGCTTGGCAGCGTGCCGCCCGCGGCGAACATTCCCACGGCAATCCGCTCGAACCCAAGAAGAAAAACGGCTGCGGCATAGGCTGCCTGATTGCTGTGATTGTTTTTATCGTCATCAGCATTCTCGGTTCGCTTTCTCTAGATTTTGCGTCTAACACACAGGAGGAGATGGAAAATTTGATTGATTCTGTACTTGAGGAAACCGACGGTTCGCACACGGATGACACGTATCAGGCGGTAGACATGCCGTCCATCCTGAACGGCATCTGGAAAAACAGCGATGCTTCACTTTCGCTCACCATTGACAACGGTGTGGTTTCATGGAAAAATGCAGACGGCAGCTTTACAACGGATTCCCCGACACTGTATCAGCTCCATTTGACGGAAGACAATATTTTGGATTATCTTTCGGAGGATTTGCAGGAAAAGTACCCGCTCAGTCAATATACCTATTACGATTTGACCTGTTGGGGAACTGACGATTCCGACGATGACGATGAGCATTATATCGAAATGATTCTGTTTGTGCCTCAAGATGCCGCGCAGCTGTATTCGTTCGACTACTACGACTGCGATACATACAAGACCAACACGATGACCAAAGGCGGCGTTCGCTCCAAGCAGGTCGGCGATCCGTCCGCTGTTCCGGCGGAACAATCCACATAACCGCATAAAAAAATCGCTCGCACTTCACATGAAGTACGAGCGATTTTTTGTTGATACGCACACCTGTCGCACAATCCAAACTCGTCTCTCCCTCTGGGAGAGATGTCGCGCAGCGACAGAGAGGGCTAGGCTTCTTCTTTGAGGGAGCTGGATTTGCCGCAGGCAAAGACTGAGGGAGTTTTGTCAGATTGACAAGATACGCATAAGATTTGCCCTGAGCAGACTTGTTTGCGTGCTTCCCCTCTCAGCCATTTGCTTTGCAAATGCCAGCTCTCCCAAGGGGAGAGCCAAGAAGTCGGTGCAGACTTTTTTGCTCTTACGCACAATCCAAACTCGTCTCTCCCTCTGGGAGAGATGTCGCGCAGCGACAGAGAGGGCTGATGCTCGTTATATTCTTTCTCCGGTTTTCCCTGATACGAATTGGTTAGCTTTTGCCTCCCGCGCAGCCTCCTTATTTTCCCGGCACATATTCTTCTTCTATTCTCTGCACGCTGCGGCATTTTCCCGTGCTCTCGTCAATGTCGAACACGGCGCCCTGCAGCACGCAGACGCCCTCCGCCGGTTCAAATCGGCTGGTGAGATCGCCGCGGAACATGGCAATAGACTGCTCTTTCCGCACACCGAGCACCGACCATTTTGGGCCGGTCATGCCGAGATCCGTGATATAGCCGGTTCCCTCCGGATTGACGCGCGCATCCGCCGTCGGCACATGCGTATGCGTGCCATAGACAGCGGAAACGCGTCCGTCCAGATAAAATCCCATCGCCAGCTTTTCCGACGTCGCAGATGCATGTATCTCACACACAGCAACATCATAGCGTCCTTCCTGCTCGCGCAAAATCCGGTCCGCGCGCAAAAACGGGTTGTCCGGACCATACTGCATATCACAGCGTCCAAGCAGCTCAAACACCAGCACCCGCCAGCCGCTGCTGCTCTCGTAAATGCCAAAGCCCTCACCGGGGGACTGCGGTGCAAGATTGGCGGGACGGATGATATACCGGTTATCCTCCAAATAGGTGACGATGTTCTGTTTGCGGTACGTGTGATTGCCCAATGTAATGACGTCTGCACCGGCATCAAAAATCGCATCTGCCTGCTTGGGCGTAATGCCGACACCGCTGGCATTTTCTCCGTTGACAATCGTAAAGTCCGCGCCGACTTGTTTTTTGACGCGGCGCAGCACACGCTCCACGGTTTGCAGCCCCGGCTGAGATACCACATCTCCTACCGTCAGTATTTTCATAATTCTCTCCCTCTAAACAAAAGAGCGGCACAGAATTTCTCTATGCCGCCCATTTTTAATTCCTACTTAGTCAAACAGCGGGGAAACAGAAGATTCCTCGTAGATGCGTGCGATTGCCTCGGTAAATACCGGAGCAACCTGCAGCAGCTCAATCTTATCGCTGCGCTTTTCTGCCGGCAGCGGAATGGTGTCGAGCAGGGTCAGCTTCTTGATCGGGCTCTCCTCCAGACGCTGGATAGCCGGACCGGACAGAACGCCGTGCGATGCACAAGCATATACTTCCTTTGCGCCGCCAATCTTAATCAGCGCCTCAGCTGCGTGACACAGCGTGCCTGCGGTGTCAATCAAGTCATCACTCAGGATGCAGGTCTTGCCCTTTACATCACCGATGATGTTCATAACCTCGGATACGTTCGCACGCGGACGACGCTTGTCGATAATCGCCAGACGATAATCCAGCTTCTCGCAGAACTTGCGGCAGCGGGTTACGGAGCCGAGATCCGGAGAGATAATCATCACGTCGTCACGGCCGCGGCCAAACTTGCCGGCAATGTACGGAATCAGGACGGATGCGCCCATCAGGTTGTCCACCGGAATGTCGAAGAAGCCCTGCAGCTGCTGTGCGTGCAGATCCATGGTCAGTACGCGGTCTGCGCCTGCGGCAGTGATGATGTCAGCGACCAGCTTTGCGGAGATCGGATCACGAGCCTTGGACTTTCTGTCCTGACGCGCATAGCCGAAATACGGGATAACGGCGGTAATACGGCCTGCGGATGCACGCTTGCATGCATCAATCATAACGAGCAGTTCCATCAGATTGTCATTGACCGGGTTGCAGGTAGACTGGATGAGGAATACATCCGAACCGCGAACCGTCTCCGAGATGGAAACAGAAACCTCGCCGTCTGCGAAGTGACCAACGGTACACTTTGCCAGCGGCAGTCCCAGTGCAGATGCAATCTGCATAGCCAGTGCGGGATGCGAATTGCCCGCAAGAATCTTAATGTTTTTTCCGTGAGATATCATGATGGATTATCCTCCTGCATCCTGAAAAATTTACCGAACGCACACGGCGTTTCGGTTCCAGCTTCTGAACTCAATCGAACCAGGTATCTATTGCTCTATATTTTTATCGTTAATCTTTCTGTCCGTGCATGCGACGTCGGCGGTCATTCCAGCCTTCTTTGTTTTCCTGCCGTGCACGGGCAACTGCCATCGCACCGTCCGGCACGTTCTTGGTAACCGTTGTGCCTGCGGCGGTCAATACGCGGTCGCCAAGCTCAACCGGCGCCACCAGATTGGTGTTGCAGCCGATGAAGCAGTCATCACCGATGACCGTCTTGCTCTTGGTATATCCGTCGTAGTTGACGATAACCGTGCCGCAGCCGAAGTTTACGCGCTCACCGACCTCGGCGTCGCCGATATAGGTCAGGTGCGAAACCTTGGTGTTGTCTCCAATGTGTGCCTTCTTCAGCTCCACAAAGTCACCGATGCGGGTGTGGTTACCAACCTCACAGCCCGGACGGATATATGCAAACGGACCCACCGTTGCATGGGTGCCGACCTTGCTCTCGTAAACCTGCGACGAATTGACGCTGGTCTCATCGCCAATCGATGCACAATCGAGAATCGTGTTCGGACCAATCGTGCAGCCGCAGCCAACCCAGCTGCCCGGCTTAATCATCGTGCCCGGCAGAATGGTCGTGCCGTATCCGATCTGTGCATACGGGGAAACGTAGGTGTATTCCGGATCCAGCATGCTGATGCCCTTGCCCATCAGCGCGGCATTGATGCGGCGCTGAAGAATCTTCTGTGCACAATACGCATCATACGCCGTGTACACAGCGACATGCGCCTCCGTGCGGCAGGACTCCGTCTTTGCACTGATGCTCTCTGCAATGCGGATGGACTCCGTCAGAGACATCGGATGGCTGTCCAAAATTTTCTTGAGCACGTGCATCTGGAACACCGCGCAGTGCCATGTATCCGCCATGGCGCCGCAGGTCAGCATGCTGACGGCGTTTTTCGACTGCCGATGCATGCGAATGACGCGTTCGTACTCCTCCTGCTCTGCGTCCGGCATTGGCGTGGACAAAACCATAACGTCTCCGTCGAGCTTTTCCACAGCGGCGCGCAGCATCTCGGTAAAATCTGCGTCATCCGGGCACACAATGGACGGAATGCCTTCCAGCTCGGTCTCACTCTCCTGACGAACGTAGACCAGCTCGCATGCATCCGGCAATGCGTCCGCCACGATTCGTCCGACCGGGGAAAACAGAATTTCTCTCTGCACAGGGTACTTTCCGTCCCTGCTCCGTCTGCCGCCCAGCAAAATTGTATTCAATTTCTCACAAGACATGAATAGGCTATCCTTTCTTCAATCGAGGCTGTCAAAAGGGCAGACAACCCCCACGAAAATACTTAATCTTATTATACTATGTTCTTGAAAAAAAAACATCATAAAATATACAAAATTTCGCGGAATTCTTTCCCCTTGCACTATTACATTTGTCACGATATAATAGAGATATTATCATTCAGTGACAATTACTGAATCAGAACTGCACATTTTTCCACAAATACACCGCATTTGTGCAATGGGAGCAGGCACTTTTTTTCCGGAGGAACCCATGTCTCTTTCATCTCTAATCCCCGCCGGCGGGGACTTTTGTGTTTTACGCGCCGATGTTGTCGATACGCTTTTGACCTGCCGCGACGGCGACAGTGCGCTGGTATATCTCTATCTCGTCCGCAAGGGGCAGGCATTTGACGAGCGTGAAGCGCTGCGAGATTTACATTTGACGCGCGACCGCTACGACCGCGCCGTACACACGCTGACCAATCTGCGGCTCGTCCACACGCCCAACGAACAGCCTGTACAAGAGCGCTCCGCTGTGCCGCCGCGCTATTCGGTCTCGGAAATGCGCGCGCAGCGGGAGGACGATCACCGTTTCGCATCCGTCTGCCAAACCGCAGAGATTGTACTCGGCCGGCCGCTGACCGACTCACAGACGCGCACCCTGATGAACGCGTATGAATATCTCGGCCTGCCCGCCGATGTTCTCATTGATCTGCTCACCTATCTGCACCGCAGCAAGGGAACTGTTTCCCGCCGCGACATTGATGAACAGGCGCATCTCTGGGCGGATATGGGTATTTTCTCTGCGGATGCCGCCGCCGCTTTTCTCGCGCAGCGCGAGCGTGAAAAGCCCTTGATGGACGAAATGCTTCGCGTCTTGGACATGGCAGGCCGCGACCCCGCACCGGACGAGTACCGTTATTTATCGCAGTTTATCCGGCAGGGCTTTGACGCAGAAGCCGTCCGCATCGCCAAGACACGCATGTATGACCGTCTTGGCAAATTCAGCTGGAAATATCTCAACGGAATTCTCGAAAGCTGGCACAAAAAAGGCCTGCACACGGCGGCGGAAATTACCGCTGTGGAACCGGATTTGCGCCAACCCGTTTCCGCCAAACAGGTGCAGAATCCATCTGCACCGCCGCAGGCAGCCGAGAACGGCGGTCTTGCGGATTGGGAGCGTGAATGGCTGGCAGAATTCCACGCAATGACAAAGGAGGATGACCCGCATGGCGTATGATAAAGCATTGATTTCTTCCATTCTTCGGCAGCTGGAGCAGCAGCACGACCGCTATGAAGCGGAGGCGGAGAGCCGCCGCTATCAGCTGTCCGCAGACATCCCGCGTCTAGCAGAAATTGACCGGGAACTGCGCGGCACGGCAGCAAAGGCGATGCGCATCGCCTTTGAATCAAACAACACCGATGCCGCCATCGAGCAGTTAAAGCAGCGCAATCTCGCCTTGCAGGCGGAAAAGCGGAAATTATTGTTGGACAACGGCTATCCGGCAGATTATCTCACCGTGACCGTTAGCTGTCCCATCTGCCGCGACACCGGCTACGACGGCAGCCGGCTGTGCGCCTGCGTCAAGCGCCGCGCCGCAGAGATTCAAAAGCAGGATTTATCCACCCTGCTGCCCGTTGACAAAGAAACCTTCTCGACCTTCCGGCTGGACTACTACAGCTCGCAGCCGGACAGCCGCTTCGGTCTCTCTCCGCGTCAAATGGCGCAGGCGAATCTCCAGCGCTGCCGCAGCTTCGCGGAACATTTCGGTTCCTCCTACGAAAATCTGCTGCTGTACGGCTCTGCCGGTCTTGGCAAAACCTTTTTGTCCTCGTGCATCGCCCGCACGGTCACAGAGCGCGGATTCTCTGTGACCTACGACACCGCCATTTCCATTTTCGATCAATACAACGCGGTCAAATTCCGCACCGGCGATCCCGCCGCCGCGGCGCATGCCGTCGAGCGATTCCGCAGCGCAGATCTTTTGATTGTCGATGATTTGGGAACCGAGATGCCCAGCTCCTTTCATACGTCCTGCCTCTATGATCTCATCAGCAGACGTCTCATGAGCCGAAAGCCGACCATCTTAAGCACCAATCTCCTGCCCGCCGAGCTGGAAAACCGCTATTCTCAGGCGATTGCATCGCGCATCTTGGGCGAGTTCACGCAGCTGCGCTTTATCGGAAGCGATATTCGCCGCATCCGCAAGCAGCAGCGGCTGTAACGCGGCCATTGTGAATTTTTGCAAATTACACACAGAATCGTAACAATGGTTTTACTATTTGTTCACAACTTCCGCTGCCGAATACGCTATACTATGAGCATGGAACGAGGGAACGAAACGCTCGCTCCATACAAAAGATATGCCGGTATCTTTGAATTTCTCTTACCCCCTTTTTATTTTGTGAAACGTATGCGAAAACGAGGCAGCCATCCAAAACGGATGGCTGTTTTGTTTTGCGTTTTTGTTTGCAATGCCGCGGAAACCTGATATAATACGAGATAGAACCAGTCTATTGTTTGGTTTGTGAATTTGGGAGGTTTTTCCATGCCGAATATTATCCACGCCGCAGATCTTCACATCGGCGCAAAATTTGAATTTCTTCCGCCAGAGAGCGCCGCACAGGCAATCCGCCTACAGCTGACTGCACTCAAAGCACTGGTTGAGCACGCAGCTTCCAGCGCAGCGGACGCCCTGCTCATTGCCGGCGACTTATTTGACACGCCGGAGGTGCGCCCGCAGATTTCTTCTGTGGTATTTTCTATTTTATCCAAGTGCCCGTGCCCGATTTTCCTGTCTCCGGGCAACCATGACTATTATCACGCAGCTTCTCCGTATGCGACACAGCCGCTGCCGTCCAACCTGCACGTCTTTACTTCGCGCACGCTGACCCCTGTTGCGCTGGCAGACGGCAGCACCGTAATCTGGGGCGCAGCCTTTCAGGACAACAAGGCGTCCATTCCGCTGGATGTGCGTCTGGATCCGTTTAAGCTGAACATCTGCCTGCTTCACGGCGAATTGGGCGGAAACAGCGGCTACAACGCAATTTCCGAGAGCGCCGTCATCAGCAGCCGTTTTGACTACATCGCACTGGGTCACAATCACCGATTCAGCGGCGTGTTCCGCATCGGTGAAACTGCACTGAGCTGTCCGGGCTGCTTTTCCGCAACGGCAAGCAATGAAACCGGCGTCAAGGGCTATCTGTCCGGCAAAATTGACAAGAGCATCGCCGCATTGACACTGCATCCGTCCGGCACGGCACAGTTTGAGGACGTCTCGCTGTCTATCTCCGGACTGTCCGATGACACAGCGCTCGCAGAAGCACTTTTCCCGCTGCTGCCGACGCCCACAGAGCATATCTGCTTAACCGTCCATCTGACCGGCACGCGCATGTATGAGCCGAATTTGGAAGCGCTGTCGCGTTCTCTGCGAAAAACATTTCTGCACGCGCAGGTATTCGATGAATCCGCCGCCATGCAGGACCCCTATCGCTACAAGGACGAGGACGGTCTGCGCGGCACAGTGACCCGCGATTTTATGCACCGGATTTCGGAAAACAGCCACGACGAACAGACCTATGCCAAGCTGTCGCTGGCACTGGAATACGCACTCGCCGCGCTGGAAGGCCGCGATCCGGAATAACCGTCCACACCATACCGATACAAAAAAGGCTGAGAAGCACACGCTTCTCAGCCTTTTTTATGCCTGCAGCTGTTGCCACAGCTGCATTATGGTCTTGTGATAAACCGGATGGACAAAGTACGGCGCAATCTGCGCCATTGGCCGAAGAACAAAGTCCCGCTTGGGAATCTCCGGATGCGGAATTGTCAACACGTCATCCGAGAACAGTTCTTCATCATAGAACAAAATATCCAAATCCAGTGTGCGCGGCCCCCAATGAATTTCACGGGTGCGGTGCGCCGCCTGTTCGATTTCGTGCAGGCGGTCGAGCAGCTCATGCGGCGTCCGCAGCGTCTTGACGCACAGCACCGCATTGAGAAAATCGTCCTGTTCCACGCCGCCATACGGCTTGGTCACGATGTAATCCGACACGCGTTCCACGCGCATGGTTTCATCCTGCTCCAGCGCCTGTACCGCACCATCCAGATATCCCTTACTGTCTCCGATGTTGGAACCGAGCGCGATATATGCCATGTGCCAGCCGCGTTCGATGCAGACAGCGGCGGTCTTGAGCGGCAGACCAATCGGCGCCCACGGCTTTTCAATTTCCAATTGGATGCTGTCGAGCAGCGGCAGCGTTTGCAGCAGATGTTCGCACAGCTTTTCCGCCGCCGTTTCCAGCAATTGGAACGTATGCTGTGTCAAAAATGTCTGGATTTCCGCACAGACGGCACCGTAGTCCATAGACTGCGTCAAATCATCCGTCAGTCCTGCTGTGCGCAGATGGGTGCGCAGTGCCGCGCTGATGACAAATTTCTGTCCCAGCCGGTTTTCCTCCGGAAAGACACCGTGATGCGCGAATACCTCCAGCTGTTTGATGCGGATTTCATCCATTCCCGTTTCCTCCGGACTGCAAAATTGCCTGTGTCATATCTACCGCGCGGCGGTTTGCCAGCACATTGTGGACGCGCACAAACATACATCCCTTCATTACACCCAATACCGTTGTCGCCAGCGTACCTTCTTCGCGCTGATCCTTTGGCAAATCCAAGGTCAGCCCAATCATCGACTTGCGCGAGGTGCCGAGCAAAATCGGATAGCCCAGCTCGTGCAGAATTTCTACATGATTGGCCAGAATCAGATTGTGCTCCAATGTTTTGCCGAAACCAATGCCCGGATCCAGAATGATATGTTCGTCCGCAATGCCCGCCTGCTTGGCAAGTTTGACACAGCCGCGCAGATCATCCAAAACGTCCGGCAGATAGTCATCATAAACCGCTTCTTTTCGGTTGTGCATCAGGCAGCACGGCACGCCCGCCTTGGCAATGACGCCCGCCATCTTGTCATCATACTTCAGACCCCAAATGTCATTGACGAGATCGGCACCCGCCTGCAAGGCGGCATGCGCCACTGCGCTCTTATAGGTATCGACGGATACCGGAATATCAAAGTTTTTCTTGACCGCTTCAATCACCGGTACAACGCGGGAGATTTCCTCCTCGTCCGGCAGCAGCGTATAGCCCGGCCGCGTCGATTCGCCGCCGATATCCAAAATGTCCGCGCCGTCCCGTATCATATCCTCTGCGTGCTTGAGTGCCGCATCCACGGAATCCCATTTTCCGCCGTCGGAAAAGGAATCCGGCGTCACGTTCAAAATGCCCATCACATAGGTGTGACCGGTCGTTTCAAACGATTTTCCTCCAATAATCATATGTTTGACCCTCTTTTATAACAAAATCGTGTTATTTTTCCTGTGTTCCGGCCAATAGCAGGTATCCTGCGCGGCACAGGCAAAGCACATCCGACTCGCGTCATCCGCTTCACACAAAATGCGTCCCAGCAGCTGCGCGGTATCTCCTCGGCGGTGCTTGCTGACTGCCTGCAAAATAGCCTGTTGTTCCGATGCAGAAAACGCCGTATCGCGCAAAATCTCCTGCGCCGTGCGCATGCCTGCCGCCGCATGATCCTCTCCGGTCAGATACTGCTGCAAGCGCCCAATATCGTGCAGCAGCGCCGCCGCATAAATAACATCGCGCGGCAAATCTAATTGCCGGTCAGCTGCCATCAGGGACGCAATGCGCGCCACATCCAGCAGATGCGGCAAGCCATGCTTGCAATAAATGCGGTCCCGTTCCAGCTCTTGGATTTTGTGCAGGCTCTCGCAAAACAGCGGGTGCGAGAGAATCGCCTGTATGCGCTGCATGTTGTGTATCATGTCTGTTCCTCCACGGCATCGCGCAGCTCACGCAGCCACGAGAGCGAACCGAACGCCAGCACCGGCAGCTGCTCCTGCTTGGCGCGTTGCCATGCCTGCGCCGGACTGTCAGCCGGTGTGACATCGTCACAAAACTGCCGGAAGCATTGCGCCAAGTCCTGTGCGGACAGTGCACGCGGATTGTTCGGTGTGACCGTGAAAATTTTCTTTGCCAGCGGCGCCAATAACCGTCCGACTTCCGTGAAGTCTTTATCCGCCAGCACGCCGACAATTTCCACAATGCCGCCCGCGTTCCAGCGGCGCAGCGCTTCTTCGCGCAGCTGCTTGGCGGCGTTGGGATTGTGTGCGCCGTCGATAACCAAAACCGGCGTATCACAAATCTGTTCCATTCTGCCTTTCCAGCTGGTATGCAGCAAGCCCTCTCGGATTTGCTGCTGTGTAACCGGAAACTGCGCAAGGCTTTGAACGGCTGCAATGGCCGTTGCCGCATTTTTTGCCTGTACGGCGCCGGGCAGCTGCACCGTGACATCTTGCATTTCTCCATAGTCAAATGTCACAGATTTTTCATCTGCCCGTGTGACAGAAACGCCCTGTACAACGATCAGCGGGCTGTTTTGCTGCTGACAAATGGTTCGAATTTCCCGTTCCACTTCCGGCGCTTGTCCCTGCAAAACCGCCGGTATCTGTGGCTTGATGATGCCGCCCTTGGCGCGGGCGATATCCTGTATGGTATCGCCCAAAAATTTCATATGATCCATGCCAATGGATGTCAGCACACTGACTGCCGTTGTCGAGATGATATTGGTCGCGTCCTCTCTGCCGCCCATGCCGCATTCTACGACGGCAATGTCGCAGTTTTGCTGTGCCATCCACGCGAACGCGAGCACGGTTTCCATTTCAAATGCGGTCGGAACCGGCTCGCCGTTTTTCCGCATGTCATCGCAGCACGCAACGAGCTTTGTCATCCACAGTGCGTAATCCGTCTCGGAAATCATCATTTCGTTTACGCGCCAGCACTCACGCGGCTCAAACACAGCCGGAGAAGCATATGTACCGACGCGATACCCTGCCGCCCGCAGAATTGATGCGATGCAGGTCAGCGTAGAGCCTTTACCGTTGGTGCCCGCAAGATGCACAATCGGATAGCGATTTTGCGGATTGCCCAGCCTTGCAAGCAGATGCTTCATAGGCTCCAGACCCAGTATAATGCCCTTTTGCGCGGTCAGACCTGCGATATACTCCCGTGCCTGCTGATACGGCATGGCACGGCGGCGCAGGGTCACAAACGTATACGGAATTGCGCCGTGTACCTCCTGCGATTCCACACAGGAATAGGCTTTTTCGTCCCATTGCGGGAACTGCGTATCACCCGCATATGCGCTGTGAATCTCCGTCAGGTACAGGACATCCGCCAGCGGCAGGGCTTCCTGATACAGCCGCGCGCCGCCGCAGATAAACACATCGCGTCCGGCGGCGTGTTCCAGCGCCGCGCCAAGGCTGGGCACGGTGACACAGTGCGGCGCATCGAAATTCTTGGTCTTGGAAACCACGATGGTCTCTCTGCCCGGCAGCGGAACGCCGATTTCCTCATACGTCCGTCTGCCCATGACGATGACATGACCCATCGTGAGATCCCGAAACCGATGCTTTTCCTCCGGAATATCCCAAGGGATGCGCCCATCCCGTCCGATGATTCTATTTTGTGCAAATGCGGCGATCAGCGCAAGCATAGCATTCTCTCCCGTCCGTTTTTTCCTAGAAGTATAGCATACCATATTTTCCGTCATATGACAAACCGCCTGCCGCACGTATTTTGGCGCTTTTGCTAGGAAAATCACCCAATTTGTAGTATACTGATACCAAAGAAGGAGACATGCCATGCTGATTTATCTTTCGCTGATAGAAGAAGATGCCGAGAGAGAAAAATTCGAGATTTTATACGACGCATACCGCAATCTGATGTTTTACCTTGCCAACGAGATTTTGGGTGACACGCAGGATTCAGAGGACGTCGTGCACCAGTCTTTTTTGAAGATTATCGGGATTTTGGACAAAATTTCCCAGCCGCGGTGTCCCCAAACGCGGGCGCTCGTCGTTACTATAGTTAGAAGGACGGCGATTGACCTGTACCGTTCGCGCAAGCGCAAGCCGTTTATTCCGCTGTGCGAGGACATCCCGCACACGCACCCGATGCCGGAACCCGACGCGCTGACTGAAGGCTCTGCCATTGCGCACGCCATCGCGTCCCTGCCCGACCGATACCGCGAGCTGCTTCTGCTCAAATACGACATGGGATATTCCGAAAAGGAAATCGCCCAGCTGCTCGGCATGACAGAAGCCAACGTAAAAAAGACCATCCAACGCGCAAAAGCCAAGCTGCAAACCCTTTTGGACGAAATGGAGGCGGACGTATGAAGCTGACAGATGAGCTGCTCGAGCAGCACGCTGCGGAAGCCCGCGATCTCTGGCTGTCCACGCTGCCGCAGCAGGAGGAAGTCCCGCCGCACAAGTTTTCGCGCCGGTTTGAGCGCAAAATGCGGCGGCTGCGCGCGGAACAGCGCCGCTCCCCCCGCATGAATCGTGTCGTACATATTCTGCGCTATGTCGCCGCCTGCGCAGCGGTTGTCCTGTGCATCGGCGGCACCGCCTACGCCTATCGCGTCGGCGTGATTGATACGATTGTTCAGGTGTTCCGCGAATACACGTCCATCACGTATTCTTCCGAGACTGCCGCCGAGGATGCAGAATTTCTGGAAAGCACCTTCGGCTACATTCCGGAGGGTATGGTACGGAATGAAGATGAGTGTATGGAGGAAAAAGGTTATCTTAGATCGACTTCATATAAAGGGAACAATCAAACCCAATTTTATCTTGATGAAATGATAGTTGATGAAGAAAGCAATGACATCCAAACAATTGATACCGAAAATGCCGTAGTTAAGCACTTTACCATTCATAATGAGCAAGCTATATCTTCCGAAAAGGAGGAAACTGTTATTATTGTCTGGACACATAGAAATGTCTCTTATGCACTGATTACCTATTATTTATCCTACGATGAAGCATTAAAGATTGCCGAAGGTATCGGGCAAAAATAAATTTTAAATTTTTTTAAATCATGTGTCCCCATTCGCACCTCTTAATTCGTTACTATGTGTAGAACGATTTAGGAGGTGCTTTTCTATGAAAAACCAAAAAGCAAAACGAATCTTCGCATCCATCTGTTTATCCACCTGCCTGCTGACCTGCGCGGCACCAATCGCTCTAGCAAGCGAAACAACTTCTGACGTAGATTCTCCCATTGCTCCTTGCAACACGTATTAAATTAAGAAAGGATGTAAAGCCATGGATCATTCTCCTAGTATTCTCTGGTATCTTTTAACGTCGTTTCCGTCCATCGGAATGTTGTGTCTTTCTCCTCTCGCAGGTTTTGCTCTATTGGATATTTTGCGATGTATGCGAGACAATAAGCCATTTTGGCTTCCTTCACAAATTATCCTTGTCACGTATTTTTGGATGCTTGGTTGGGCAATCTGTTATATTCATAGTACAACATAGCCAATCTCTCTATCCCCAGATACTCCGGTGTCTGGAGATGTCTGTCTCTTAACAATTCTAAATATTCCCAAAAAGGTCTTTTCTTTCCGCATCCATTTTGTTACAATATATACAACACAGTACAAAGGAGGGATTCCTATGTTGAAAAGAAACCGCGTATCCATGATGATCTGTCTGGCGTTTTGCGCCGTTCTGCTCGCAGGCTGCGGACAGCCCAAGAACTTCAAGCTGAAAGATCCCACGCTGGAGGTTGTCAGCCAGAAGGTCGCAGAAGCGATTCTCACGGACGCCGGCACGGACGAAGATGCCGTACAGTCCCTGCGCGATAACTACGACAGCTCCACGCAGCAGCTTGTGCAGTACACCTGCTATGTGATTCCGGAGGATTTGCCGGAAACATGGGTAGCCTTCGGTTTTATCGCCGTGACAACTCGAGACGAGAATCCTACCTTCCAGTATGTATCCAAGCCATATGAAAAAATGGACGATTCTCCGGAAAATTACAAGTTTGACGCAGCTGCACTGAGCGCTGCGATTACCGGAGAACAGACCGTTCAGCTGGTCTGCGACGGCACGGTGGAAAAATACAAAAATGTCTCCGACAAGGACGACGCAAATCATGCGCCGGAGGCGCGCTCCGCTGCCCAAGTCAGCATCGTGGTCGACATGAGCAAAACGCCGCCGACAAAATAACGCCGCGTTTTGACAATTGCCCCGATTTGTTTTATGATACTCTTGTTTACAGAAAGGACATTGTATCATGAACACACTCACACAACTCATGCAGTATTTCGGCTATGCGTCGGCGTTCGCCTTTGTCGCTCCGGCAATCGTTCTTTGCAGCATCGCTCGTTTGGGTCTCGGCAAGGGCACGCCGAACATCGTTCCGGATATTATCACGCACGGCTTGCTCTTGATTGCTCTCGGCGCCGGTCTGTTTTTTCAGGTCACGCTCGCGCGTCTGACCGGCAGCGCGTATCCCATCTGGTTATACGTCCACGGCGCTTCGCTCATCATCAGCGCGGTGCTCAGCGTCGTACATCTCGTGATGTACCGCAGGTTGTCGCAATTGCGTTGACAAGCTCTCTCTTTTTGTCGTATACTGAATTTAGTCGGATATGACACAACGAGATCAAAGGAGGATTTTCCCATGAACGCAAAAGAATGCATCCGCGGCCGCCGCAGCATCCGTCACTACAAGGACACGCCGGTACCGCACGAGGTTCTCGAAGAAATCATCGCAGACGCAGCCTATGCGCCGTCTTGGAAGAATACACAGATTTCCCGCTACGTTGTCGTAGAGGGCAGAGAAGCCATCGACAAGCTGGCGGCAGAGTATGCGCCGTTCAACGCAAAGACGGTTTCCACCGCACCGATGCTCATCGTGCAGACCTTTATCAAAAACCGCTCCGGCTACGAGCGCGACGGTTCGTTTACCACCGACCGCGGCGAGGGCTGGCAGATGTATGACGCAGGCATTGCCGCACAGACGCTGTGCCTGTCCGCACATGACCACGGCCTTGGCACCGTCATCATGGGTATCTTCCACCGCCGCGAGCTGGAGAAGTATCTGAACATTCCGGAAGATCAGGAAATCGCCGCGCTGATTGCCCTCGGTTATCCGGACGAGGAGCCGAAGGCACCGCGCCGCAAGGATGTAGAAACCCTGCTCTCCTACGCAGACTAATTGACCGTACATACAGCAAAAACGCAGTCCATTGCGGACTGCGTTTTTTTGTTGTTTCTGATATTTTGCAATGTTTTGTCATCAGTAGATGACCACCGTGCTGTTGTTCGGAATGTTCTTATACAGATAGGTAATGTCGGTATCCAGCATACGGACACATCCGGCGGAAATCGGGAAACCAATGCGCTTGTCCTTGAGTCCGTTGTAATTCGGATAGTACAGGCGCGAATGGAACGCGTATCCGGTATTCGGATAGAACCGCACCACCGGCTTGCAGGAATACGTGTCGTGATTCCAGCCCTTTTCCCGATAGGTGATGTACGTCACGCCCGTCGGCGTCGGTGTGGAGTCCTTGCCGGTTCCGCAAATAAAGGTCTTGATGAGCTTCCAATTCTGCTTGGAGCCCGAGAACACATATACCTTCTGGTTCTGTCTGCTTACCCAAACCAAATATTTGGTTTTGCTGGAATAGCCCTTTCCGTTGATATAGGATTCCTTAAGCCCGTTGGCGTAATCCATATTGTATTTCTGCGTGTAATCTCCGCTGTAGGTACTTGTGATTTTGTTGGTAATCTTGGACGCCGCCACAACGCTGGTCGAGCTCTCCCACGAAACCGATTCGGTATACTTGTGCGTGTATTCAGACCACGCTTCGGCATCTCCGTTTTTCTTGTATGTGTGCGTCGTTGCCGCTTCCATAATCGCCTGATATCCCCAGAAGCCCTTGGACACGTCGCCAAACGTATAGCGCTCATCCATCTGCTGTTCGGTCGTCTTATCTCCGGTGCGTCCCAGAATCTTGTTGTACACCGTCACGGCCTGCGTGCGTGTCAGCGGCTCGTTCGGCCGGAATGTTCCGTCTCCAAATCCGCCAATCCAGCCCTGTGCCGCCGCCGTCACAATGGCATGGTAATACGGGTCGTCTGCACTGACATCGGTAAACTGGCTGTCTCTGTCGGTATACGCAACCAAGCGCGAGACCATTTCCACAAACTCTGCGCGCGTCATCGGCTGGTTCGGTTCAAATGCTTCACCGGTCGCCACAAGTCCGCGCGATGCCAGCGTCTTTACCGCCTTTTCATACCACGCGCCCGCCGGAACATCCGGAAAATCACACGGATACGAGCCATACGATTGGTCTGTCAGCAGCCCATACAGGATTGCACATGCCTGTGCGCGCGTCAGGGAATCCTGCGGGCCAAACCGGTTCTTTCCATAGCCGGAAATGTACTGGTTGTGTGCCGTCATCAGCTTGGGCGCGTACCACGCGACATATGCCGCCGCGGCGGATACCGGACGGTCAAGCGGGTCAGCAACCACGCCGTTCGGCGTCATCCAATGCGTTATGTTCTTTCCGCTGTCATCTTTCTTCGGCACATGATAGGGTTTTGTGCCTTGATAGATGTTCCGTGTCACGGTCTTTCCCGAATACGTCAGCGAAATCGGATAGGACGGCGTGTAGCTGTTCCATGTCTCCGTGCCGTCCTCATTTACAGCGCCGTCATGGTCAATGGACGCTTCCAAAACAGCGCCATATGCCCAATGACTCGTCGGCACATCGACAAACTCGCGCAAATCCTGCGCCTGCTGCAAGACCTTCATATCCATTTTTCTGTCAAGCACGCGGCCGAACACAACAACCGACTCTGCGCGCGTCAATGCAGCGTTGGGGCGGAACGTACCGTCGCTGTATCCGCTGACCCAGCCGCGCTGTGCCGCTGTCGATACCGACGGGTAGATCGGGTCGCTTTGTGCCACATCGCTGAACGAGCTGACCGCGTTTTCATCGACGCCGACCAGCCGCACCATCAGGCAGACAAAATCTCCGCGTGTGATGGTGTCATTCGGATGGAATGCGCCGCCCGCATCCGTCAAAATACCGCGCGATGCCAACGTTGTGACAGCCTGATAAAACCAGTCTGTCTCCTTCACATCGGTATAGGTGCACGGCAAATCACCCATCGACTGATCTGCCAGCAGCTGGTACAAAACCACGCTGGTCTGTGCCCAAGTGAGGGAATCATTGACGCCAAATTTGCCGTTTGGATAGCCGGACATAAACGCGCTGTGATCTGTGCGCAGCGCAACCGGCTCCTGCTGCGGCTTGTCCGGTGTCTCCGGTGTCTCCGGTGTTTCTGGTGTTTCTGGTACTTCCGGTGTCTCTGGCTGTTCCGGTGTTTCCGGTTGTTCCGGCGTTTCCGGCTGTTCCGGTGTCTCCGGTGTTTCCGGTGTTTCTGGCGTTTCCGGCTGTACATCCGCCTGCACCGGCTGTTGTACCGTTTCCTGCTCCGGCAGGCTGTTTTCTTCGTCCGCCGCCCAAACCTGCGGCATCATAGACACTGCCATGACGCCCGCGAGAATTGCCGCTGCTGCTCTCTTTGACCACTTCATCATGTTCCCTCCTTCTTTCAGCAAAATGTTCTATTCTGTAAATTTCATTATATCAGAGCGGCGCGTTCTCGTCAATCAGCACAATTTATTCTTAATATTTTATTTTTCATTTATTATTTTTAGACAAAAAAGAACAGAAGCAGGTTTTTTCTGCTTCTGTTCCGATATTGCCTGTATTAGTATCCGATTTTTCCGCCCAGCAGCTCGTCGTTCTTCACCCAGTCCGCAACATCAATGACATCATAATTGTCATTGTCGCGCCGGATGACAACTTGGCTGATGCCGGCATTGATAATCTGCCGCTTGCACATCGGGCAGGAATCCGCATCGCGCATGATTTCTCCGGTCTGCGTATCGCGTCCAACGAGATACAGCGTCGAGCCAATCATTTCTTCCCGCGATGCCGCGATGATGGCATTTGCCTCCGCATGAATGGCACGGCACAGTTCATACTGCGTGCCGCGCGGCACATTGCGCTGCTGCCGAATGCAGTAATTCAGGTCAATGCAATTGGCGCGTCCGCGCGGTGCGCCGTTGTAGCCTGTCGAGATAATCACGTCATTTTTTACAATGACAGCGCCAAAGCTGCGGCGCAGACAGGTGCTGCGCTCCAGCGCAACCTGTGCCATATCAAGATAATAATTCTGTTTATCGCGCCGAACCATTGTGTCCGCCTCCCGTTTAGTTCAGAAAATCCTTCAGCTTCTTGGAACGGCTCGGGTGGCGCAGCTTGCGCAGTGCCTTCGCCTCAATCTGACGAATACGCTCACGGGTTACGTTGAATTCCTTGCCAACTTCCTCCAGCGTGCGGGTACGGCCGTCCTCAATGCCGAAACGCAGGCGCAGAACCTTTTCTTCGCGCGGTGTCAGCGTCTTGAGCACTTCTACCAGCTGCTCCTTGAGCAGCGTGAACGAAGCGGCCTCAGCCGGCTCCAGTGCGTCATCATCCGGAATGAAATCGCCCAGATGGCTGTCCTCTTCTTCGCCGATTGGCGTCTCCAGAGATACCGGCTCCTGTGCGATTTTGAGAATTTCACGCACGCGCTCTACCGGCATGTTCATTTCTTCTGCAATTTCCTCCGGCTGCGGGTCGTGACCCAGCTCCTGCAGCAGCTGACGGGATACGCGAATGACCTTATTGATGGTCTCTACCATGTGTACCGGAATACGAATGGTACGTGCCTGATCTGCAATGGCGCGGGTGATTGCCTGACGAATCCACCAGGTTGCATACGTCGAGAACTTAAAGCCCTTGGTGCAGTCAAACTTTTCTACCGCCTTGAGCAGACCCAGATTGCCTTCCTGAATCAGGTCAAGGAACAGCATGCCGCGGCCGACATAACGCTTTGCAATGGAAACAACCAGTCGCAGGTTTGCCTCAGACAAACGCTTCTTTGCATTTTCGCCGCCGCGAATTGCCTTGCGCAGTGCCTGATATTCCTTCTCGTCAATCTGCTCGCCGTTGCGCTGGCGCTCGTCCAGCTCCTTGATTTTTTCCTTGGCTTCCATGCCCGCCTGCATCTTTTTCGCCAGCTCAACTTCTTCGTCCGGCGTCAGCAGATCGACCTTACCGATCTCCTTTAAGTACATGCGCACCGGATCATCAATCGCGAAGCCTTCTGCGAGAGACTCGGTATCTTCCAGCTCTTCCTTGGTTACTTCCTCTACGGCGTCCTCAGAAAATTCTTCTTCAGACTCTGCCGGAGCGGCCAGAACCTCAGCGCCCTGCAGCTCAATACCCGCCTTCTCCAGCTCTTCATACAGTCTATCCAGCTCATCCGACTCCATGTCGATGGACTCCAGCGCATCAGACATTTCCTTCAGCGTGAGCTTGCCCTTCTTCTTGCCCAAAGCGATAAGCTCTTTGATGGCTGTCTGCTTTTTTACATCCATGTCCTGTGTCATTCTTTAAGCCTCCAAATAAATTCATCATGTATTGCTTCTGATCTTATATTATGAAAACGGCACCGCGGCATCACTCCGCAAAGCCCTTATTCTTGCGCTGCATCTGCGCCTTTTGAAGCAGCGGATCTTGCTCCGCATCGGTCTGTGCTGTGCGCATCAGCTTCTGTTCCTGAATGATTTGGGTGTAATCCTCCAGTGCCTGCTGCCTGCGGTCAATGGGAATGTCCACACGCAGCGCCGATGCCAGCAAATCCATCTCCCGCGGCTCCAGTCTTCCCTCCAGAGCAGGAATCGAAATCGTGCGGCCGCTGTTGTACAGCGCCGAACAAAGACCGTATATTTTGCCCAGCTCCGGAGAAGAAAAATCATCCGGCGATACAACCTGCCGCATTTGCCCCATCAGCGAGGTATCTGCGAACAAAAGCGACAAAATTCCTTCCTCTGCGCGCGCAGAACGCACGTTGTCAAAATGTATCGAGCGGTCTCTCGGCTGCGCCGCCTGCGCAGGCGCACGCACTTCCCGATGCATCTTTCGCTTTGCCTGAGAGCGCAGCCGAATTTTCGCCTGTTTGACTTCCTGCCGAAACGCTTCCGGCGTTACGCCCGCCAGCTTTGCCGTCGACGTGGTGTACACGTCCTGTTCCACTTCACTGTCGAGCAGCGCGATGATGCCTGCCGCTTCCCGCAAAAACAAAATACGCTGGTCATCCTCAGTAAAGTCATACTTGTCCCTTGCCGCTTCGATGCGATAGCGCACATCGTTGTCTGACCGCTCAATCAGCTTGCGAAAGGCATCGGCGCCTTTGGTCTTGATAAACTCATCCGGATCCTTTGCGCCCGGAATTTTTAAGATTTTGACGCGAATGCCTGTCTTTTTCAAAATGTCAATGGCCCGCTGTGCCGCCGACTGGCCGGCAGTGTCTGCATCGTAGCAGACAATCACGGTTTTGGTGTGGCGCGACAGCAGCCGCGCCTGTTCTTCCGTCAGGGAAGTTCCCAGAGAAGCCACTGCGCTGTCAAAGCCCGCCTGATGCAGGGCGATGACGTCCATATAGCCCTCTGCGAGCAAGAAATACTCACTTTTTGTTTTTTTCGCCCGATTCATCGCAAACAAATTGCGCCGTTTGTTAAATACAATGGTTTCCGGCGAATTGAGGTACTTAGGTTTGCTGTCATCCATGACGCGGCCGCCAAACGCGATGACATCTCCGCGCATATCAATAATCGGAAACATGACACGATTTCTGAATTTGTCGTAATATGTACCTCGGTCGCTGCGCACGATGAGACCCGCGGCTTCCAGTTCTTCTTTGGTAAAGCCCTTTTGCGTCATCGCATCGAGCAGTGCGTGAAAGGAATCCGGCGCATATCCCAGCCCGAAATTATTCAGGGTCTTTTTGCTCAATCTGCGCCGCTGGAAATACGCCAGTGCCTGCGCGCCCTGCGGTCCATGCAGCTGCGCATAGAAAAAACGAGCTGCTTCGGTCAGTGCTTCCAGCGCCCGTTCGCGCACATGCCGCGTCTGCGGACTGCTTCCGGTCTCCGGCACTTCCATGTTGTATTCCTTGGCAAGAAACCGAACGGCGTCCGGAAAATCCAGTCCTTCTGCGTCCATAATAAATCGAATCGGGCCGCCGCCCTTGCCGCAGCCGAAGCAGTAGAAAATCTGCTTATCCGGTGCAACAGAAAACGACGGCGTTTTCTCATTGTGAAACGGGCACAGTCCAAAATAGTTGCTGCCTTTCTTTTTCAGAGAGACATAGCGTGACACAATATCCACGATATCGCATCTGGCATTCAGTTCATCGAGAAATCGTTCATCAATTGCCAATCAACTGCCGCCTTTCCACATCAAAATGTATTGCATGCACACATTCTGCGTCCGGCAAATTGTGTACATAAATAAATACCAAGTGACTGTATGAAAATCCTCTTTTTTTCTGAAAAAATTTTATGTTTTTTCAAATTTTTTCGTTTCTCATTTGATTCGTCTGCCCATGAACTGCGTATCCATGATTTCCATGTCTGCATTTGCACTGGTGGCATCGCGCAGCGCTTGTTCCAGCGCCGCCGTGCCGTCCTCCGGCAGCGTCGCCGTCAGCGTGACATCTGCGGCGTAGTCGGTTCCTTCCACAATACAATTGTGCTCCGGCAAAAGATTCTGCACCGTGCCCAGCAGAGAATACGGGCAGGTGATGAGCACCACGGCATAGCGATTGACCTCATTGATGCCCGCATTTTCCAGCGCGAGCTGGGTGCTCTTGGTGTAGGCGCGCACCAGTCCGCCGGTTCCCAGCAAAACACCGCCGAAATAGCGCGTCACCACACACAGAACATTGGTCAGATTCTCTCTGCGCAGAACATCCAGCATCGGCATGCCCGCCGTGCCCTGCGGCTCGCCGTCATCGGAATAGCGCATATAATTTCCCTCACGGATGATATACGCATAGCAATGATGCCGCGCATCGCGGTACTTCGCTTTGACCTCGTTGAGGAGTTCAATCGCCTGTTCCTGCGACTCCACAAAGTACAAATCTCCGATAAATTTGGACTTCCTGTCCTCATACCGGCCTTCGCCGTAACCTGCCGGTACCAGATAGCTCTCAGCCATCCTGCACCTCGTATTCCTTGAGCTGACCGTACAGCTTATCATCACATTCGATGTCGACAACCGTGCCGTTCGCATCGTAATCCGTCGAGAACACAGCTGCCTCCTTGTGAATGACATCGAGCAGATAGCCGTCTGCATACGGAATGCACAGCTTGACACGGTGCTTTCCCTTGCCGAGTGCCTTTTCCATCGCTGTCAGCAGCTCATCCAAGCCGCGTTTGCGTTTTGCCGAAATCGCAACGACGTTTTCTCCGGACGGAATCAAATCGGGATTTTCGCACAAATCCGCCTTGTTGCACACGAGCAGCTGCGGAATTTGCTGCGCACCGAGCTGAGAAATTACTTTTTCTACCGTTGCCGCCTGCTCGCGCCAATCCTCGCGCGACACATCCACAACGTGCAGCAGCAAATCCGCATATTCCAGTTCTTCCAACGTTGCCTTAAATGCAGACACCAGATGATGCGGCAGCTTGCGGATAAAACCAACGGTATCCGACAGCAGCACTTCCTGTGTCTCGGAAATGCGCAGCTTGCGCGTGGTCGGGTCAAGCGTATCAAACAGTCTGTTGTTTGCCTCAATGCCTGCATCCGTTAATGCATTGAGCAGCGTCGATTTTCCGGCGTTGGTATAGCCGACAATTGCAACCAGCGGCAGTTCCGCCTTTTGTCTCTGTCTGCGCTGCACGGCGCGGACACGGCGCACATCCTTGAGGTCGCGGCGCAGCTTGTCAATGCGCTGCCGGATGTGCCGGCGATCGGTTTCCAGCTTGGTTTCGCCCGGGCCTCTTGTGCCGATGCCGCCGCCCAACCGCGACATGCTCTTGCCCATACCGGACAGGCGCGGCAGGATATACTGATACTGCGCCAGCTCGACCTGCAGCTTGCCCTCGCCGGTGCGCGCGCGCTGTGCGAAAATATCCAAAATCAACGCGCTTCGATCCAGCACCGTTCGGCCGGTTGCCTCCTCCAATACGCGCATCTGCGACGGAGAAAGTTCGTTGTCAAACACAATCAGTGTTGCATCGTTGTCGCGCGCCAGCGTGACAAGCTCCTGCAGCTTGCCCTCGCCGATAAAGGTGTGTGCGTCCGGCGCATTTCTCGTCTGCAACATTTTGCCGACACATTCGCCGCCTGCCGTCTCCAGCAGAGCTTCCAGCTCGTCCAGTGTCTCCCAGCTCGCGTCCTCGTCCTCTTTAAAGACCGACGCGTGCAGACCAACAAGCACGGCGCGTTCTGTCTCCATATCGTCCAGCATCCAGTCTTCCACTGCCTGCCCCTCCTTTCAGGTAAAGCAAAAACCCGTCCAAAATGGACGGGTTTATAATCACTTCTTGAAAAATTACTTGTCAAGATTGAATCTTCTCTTGAAGCGGTCAACACGTCCGCCGGTATCAACGAGCTTCTGCTTGCCGGTAAAGAACGGGTGGCACTTGGAGCAGATTTCTACCGAGATATTCTTCTTAGTGGAAGCGGTCTCATATACAGCACCACAAGCGCAACGAATGGTTGTCGGTACGTACTTCGGATGGATTCCTTCCTTCATTTTTGATTCACCTCTTTCCGCCAAAGCCTTACAGTCATAAAATCATAATATCACAACGACCTAACAAATGCAAGCACTTTTTTTATTTCGCGGTGTATTTTTATTAAAATCACGCTTGAAACACGGTTCCGTCCGTATTTCCTCAAGGATTATACCATAGACTCCCGCACAATGCAAGTGATTTCTCACAGTTCCAGCCAAATTGTCTGACGACTGCTGAGAAAGTACAGCGCGCAGCCCGTGACCGGCTTGGCGAACACGGTCTCCGCCGCCCGTTTATAGGCGGACAGCTGGGCGCGGTATTTTTCCGCCCGCTGTGCGGCAAAATTTCGGGACACGCGGTCGGTCTTGAAGTCAATGACCGTCAAGCCCTGTTCCGTCTCCAACAGGCAGTCAATGACGCCCTGCATGAGCAATTGCTCGTCAAATCCCTCGGCTTCTTGATAATAATCGCGCGCGGGAACCAAAATAGAAAACTTAAACTCCCGACGGACGGTTGCTTGCCCAAACCGCGCATACAAATCCGATGTAAAAAACGCCGCAATCTGTTCGAGTTCTATGGCGTCCGCCTGCTGCGCGCTGAGAATGCGTTTGTCGCGCAGCCGCGCAAGCTCCTGTTGTCTGCCCTCCGCGGTTTCACACCGCGCAAAGTCGCAGAACTGTAGGAACAAATGATGCGCCGTGCCGATTTCCGACGGAGTCAAGCCGCGTGCTTCCCGCTCAAAAAACGGACGGCGCAGCTCCGCCTGCTGCTTGAGTGGCGGCGTCTGCTCGCTCGCCTCCTGCGCCTGAAACGATTCGGTAATCGCCGTAGCGGTCAGCTTAGACGGTAAATCACGCAGCGCGTCCGCCGCATACGACTTGAGCTCCGGCGCCTGCAGCGGCTCCCGCTCCACAAACTGTCCAACTGACGTCTCGGCTTGTTGCGCGTCCTGTCCCTGATACGCAACCATGCGAACCGTAAAGCACCGCGGCGCATCGTTGTCCAGCTCCGGCAGGCGGCTCAGCTGCTCCCGCAGCGGCAGCGCATCGGGATGTCTGAGCAGCGGTACCGCCATCCACAGTGCATATTGATTGGCACCGGACAGCGCATACGGCGGAATCGGACGCAGGGCAGAAATAGCTGCCCATTTTTCCAGCTTGCCGCCTGCATCGCGCAGCGCCGCCGTGCAGATGAGCTTTTCTTTCGCACGCGTCATCGCAACATATAACACACGCAGCTCCTCGCTGACCATTTCCCGGCGCAGCACACTTGCCATCGCCAGCCGATCCAGCCCGTCATACTGCAGACCGCGCTGCATGTCGCGGCAGCGCATGCTGATGCCCATGCGCGGATGCAGCAGCACAGGCTTGCGCAAATCCATTTCATTGAACCGCTTGGCACAATTGGCGAGCAGCACAATGGGAAATTCCAGACCCTTGGATTTATGAATGGTCATGATGCGCACCATATCTCCCGTGCTCTCCGTCTCCGGCGCGGCAACTTCGCTGCCCGCTTCCCGCAGCTCTCGGATATAGCGCACAAACGCGAACAGGCCGCGGCTGCCGCCGCGCTCAAAACTGCCCGCCAATTCGATGAGCGCCGTAATATGATTTTGCCGCGCCTTGCCGTTCGGCATCGCGCCGAACACGCCCATCGCACCGGTCTTATCGACAATGTGCCACAGCAGCTGATGCACCGGCAAGTCGGACGCCAGCACGCGCAGCTCCGCGAGCTGGTCGAGAAACGCCTGCGCCTTCGGCATGGTCTGTGCGGCGGTCGCCAGCGCACAATAATACTCGTTGTCCATATCACACAGGCGAATTTCCGCCAGATCTTCCTCCGTAAATCCGCCAATCGGAGAATTGAGTGCCGCCAGCAACGGAACATCCTGCCGCGGATTGTCCACAATTTCCAGCCATGACACCAGCGTCAAAATTTCCGGTGTGCCGAACATATCCTCCGCGGCGTCCGCGCCCGCCGGAATGCCGCACGCAATCAGTTCCTGCTGAAAGACGGACGCTTTGTTTTTCGCGGAACGCAGCAATACGACAAAATCTCCCGCTCTGCACGGACGCAGCTGACCGGTCTGTTTGTCGGTCACGCGAAAGCCTTCGTCCAGCATGCCGCGCACGCGGTTTGCGCAATACGCCGCCTCCTGCCGAATGGATTCCGGCGCATCTTCGTCCTCCGATTTGGTTTCCAGCACACAAAACTCCGTCTTATAATCGTCTGTTCCCTGCGGGAATGACGCGCCCGCATGCAGTGCCTCTCTGTCCGTGTATTCCAAATCTCCCAAATCCTCGCTCATCAGGGCAGAAAACAGATAATTGACGCTGTCCAGCACCGCAGGGCGGGAACGGAAATTTTTGGAAAGCACCACGCGCCGCGGCGCATCATTGGATACGGCTTCTGCGTCCCGATAGGACTGGTATTTATGCAGGAAAATATCCGGATTGGCAAGCCGGAACCGATAAATACTCTGTTTGACGTCACCGACCATAAAAATATTTTTTTCGTCATCGCTGACCGCGCGGAAAATGGCGTCCTGCACGGCATTGGTATCCTGATACTCATCCACCATGATTTCGGAAAAATGCATCTCACGCGCAAGCTGTGTCGGGGCATCGTTCTCATCCACGAGCAGCTGCACCGCAAAGTGTTCCAAATCGTTAAAGTCCACCACACCGCGCCGCAGTTTTTCCGCCTGATAGGCGTCCATGAACAGCTGTACCGTATCGCACAGCGCACAAACCGCCGGCGCCATCATGTGCATATCCTCGCGCACCTCTTGTTCGGTCACACACAGGACTTTATCCGCCATCTCTTTGACCATGTCCTTCCAGATATTGCGGCGGTTCTTGAGCTGCTCAAGAAAATCTTTGTCCTCATAGCCTCGAATCGCGGGTATGCGCTTGAAGCTGCCGCGAAGCTGTGCGCACAGCTGGACTGCGGCATCCCATGCGCCGTCACGCACCAGCGCCAGCAAATTTTCCGCCTGCTGCTTGTCGTGCGCAAAGACCGGCTCATACTTATCCTGCACGACATCCGCGCCATTCATCTCATCCAGCGCATCCTCCAATGCGGCAATGCTGTACTGTATGCGGCTGTCCGCCTCCTGTAACAGTGCCATGCCCCAATCGGTATTCGCAATGCGGTCAAACTCCTGCACAAATTTCTGCCGGTATTGCTCCAGTTCTTTTTTCGGCTTCGGCGAGGACTGCAAATTGCGAAAGGTCTCCAGCACAAGATTGGCCAGCTGTCTGTCATCGCGCCCGCCGCTGACCGCTTCAACCAGTGCGGAAAAGCCCGCACCATCCACTGCGTACTGTGCTTCGAGCACTTCTTCCAGCACTTCCTGCTGCATCGCCGTCTGTTCGCTGTCGTCCGCCGTGCGAAATTCCGGCGGCAGTCCCAGCTCATGAAAGTGCTCCTTGACCAGACTCATGCAAAACGCATGCACCGTTGTGATTTTGGCGCGGTGCACGAGCATCAGCTGTCGGCGCAGACGCAAATTCTGCGGCTGTTTTGCCGCCAGCTCCGTGAGGGCATCTGCGATTTTTCCGCGCATCTCGCTCGCCGCCGCCTTGGTAAACGTCACAATGAGAAAGGAATCTACATCGCAGGGATTTTCGGAGTCCGTCACGCGGTCGAGCACGCGCTGTACCAGCACAGCCGTCTTGCCGGAGCCTGCGGCCGCCGATACCAACAGCGTGCCGCCTCGATTGTCAATTGCCTGTCTCTGCTCATCGGTCCATGAAACGCCCATGCTTGTGCTCTCCCTTCTCTTCTTCTGCAATGCCCTGCCAGAACTCCTCTGTCGGAATTTTTTTGATGGTATGCGGCTTGTCTCCTAATCGTGTGTCAAACCGGCAAATCGCGCGATACGGGCACCATGCACAGGTGTCCTCCGCCGGTCCGCGGCGCACCGGTTTGGCATCCATGCTGCCGTGCATCAGCTCGTGTCCCATCTCTCCGAGCACGCGGCGGATGTGCCCGCTCAGCTTGCCCAGCTTTTCTATGCTTGCCAGATTGGACAAGCTGCTTTTATTTGGTGTATCTCCGGACGCCAAGTAGCCAAGCGGCAAAAATGCCGCGTCTTTTTTGACATCGTGTTCCATCGCGTCGAGAATCGCCTTCTCATCCAGCAGCAAGCCTGAACGGCGCAGCTGTTTTTTGCGCATGGCGTCCAGTTCTTCCTCCGCCGCGTCGCGCTTGGCATCCACAACAACCTGCTTCGCCGGAACATACAGCGCGCCCGCCGGAACAATGCGGTCAATGCGCTGGGCAAGCTTGTCCTGATACCGCTGCAAACCCTGCTTTTCAATCGCAAACAAATACAGCAGCAGCTGGACATTCAGCCCGTACCACAGGTCAGACAGCTCAAATTTCTTCGCGCCGCTCTTGTAGTCGAGCACGCGAATATATAAGGTACCATCCTGCACATATCCGTCCACACGGTCAACCTTGCCGTTCAGTTCCAACGTTTCGCCCGCGCTGTTGATGAGAATGGGCGGCAGGTCTCCCTGCCATGAGAAATCCAATTCAAAGTCAATCGGCTCAAAATCCGACCGCGCCATCTCCTCCAACAAATTATCCAATACGGTATCGGTCATATGCAGCAGCCGGCGGAATAGATGTCGGAATCGCGCCGAATACTGTTCCAATCCGCCCAGCTGTGTCTCGACATAAATCGTCGTCCAGCGCCGCGCCAGCTTGTGTACGGTCTCTGTCTCCGGTAAACCGTCCGGATATTGCTCTCGCACTTGCTTGAGTGTGTGCTCCAGCACAAAATGCAAAAACGTGCCAGTTTCCGGTGCGTCAAAGGACGCGCGGCGGCGTTCCTTTGCCCGCAGGCCATAGCGCAGAAAATATGCATACTGGCAGCGATAAAACGCATCGACACGCGACGCCGTCATGCGCAGTTTTTTTCCATACAGCTGATGGACGACATCCGGATTGCGCAGCGGACCGCGCACAGATTGTTCCATCGGCTGAATCGGTGTCGGCTGCGCACGAAGCGCCGCCTGTGCCGCCGGTGAGCTGTCTCTCGATGCGCCGCAGCACGCCAAATCAAAACGAGGACGCTCTGCTTCCAACCGATAGCTCTGCTCCAGTTCATTTTCTCGTGTCTCCGGCAGACCGCTGAGCAATTGCCGCAGCGCGCCGACCAAAAACGAGGGTCGTTTTTCTCCATCCGCGCCTGCCGTGCTCCACGACAGCAGCAAATCCTGCGAAGCGGATGCCAGCACGCGGTACAACGCCGCCTGTTCCTGCTCCATGCGCTCCTCGCTGGTCTCCAATTCCACTTCCAAGCCGAGCAGCTGTGCGCGGTCGCTGTCAGACAGGATGCCGCCGCCCTCACCGGCGGACGGCAGAACGCCGTCATTGACACCGAGCACCAGCAGATGCGGAATGCCGGTCTTGCACACGCGGTCAATGGAACCGCAGGTCACGCGATCCAGAGAAACCGGAATGGTTCCGACATCATATTCTGTGAGCACCAAGCCGAGCATCGTGACAAACGCATCGGTTTCCATCTCTGCATCGCCCTGCACCCAGGCAAACTGCTCCATCGCCTGCATGAGAATCTCCCACAGCTGGCGATATTCTTCCGCCGTTTGCAGCCGTCCGGCGTCCTCATGCAGCTGTGCACGCGCAGCAATGCTGTCCGGTGCGCCGATGCGCTCCAAAAAGGCATATAGAGCCTGTGCATACTGCGCCGCAGTCTGTGCCTGTTCTAAATCCTGCTGCAATGCCAGCAGCGGCTGCACCGCTTTTTCGCGCAGCGCATTGAGTACTGCGAGCTTGTCCCGCGCTTTATCATCCAATTCGCCGCCAAAGCTGTCCGGATGTCCGACAAACGGCTGTAGCCACTTGCTGCCGCGGATACGCCGGAACAGCACATAATTTTCCAGCAAATCGCATTCTTCCGCTGTCAGCCCCGCAAATCCGGTTTTGAGATACGCGAACATATCCTCATACCGCCAGCCGTTTGTGACCGTGTGCAGCGCCGAACCGACGAGCGCCAGCACCGGCTTTTGCAAAATATCATGCTTTTCACTCAAAAAAATCGGAATCTGATAGCGCTCAAATACCAGCTCCAAAACCGGCGCATAGACGTCAAAATTCCGTGCGGTCACGACAATATCCCGCCGCCGCGCATCGGTTTCACGCAGCAGCCTGCGAATATACGCCGCTGCAAATTCACACTCGGAAAACAAGTTGCCGGCAGCGTGAAGATGTACACTGGTCTGATCGCTGTCAAATTGCTGTGTACCGGCAGACAGCCCATAGGCCTCTGCTATTTTCAAGTCATGCGGACGCAGCATCACCATTTGCTCCATGCGTTCGATGTCCAGCGGTTCGCCGTGCGCTCCCGCCAGACGCTTGAGGCGCGATACCGCATGCATGGTTTCCGGAAACAGCTCCGGCTGATGGAGATCCCCTGTGAGGGCTATGGTCATCGGCACATGGCGCCGCAGCAGCGCCGCGAGAATTTCCAATTCCTGCTTGTTAAACTGATCGAATCGGTCTAAGTATAGCTCTGCTCCGTCAAAAATCGTACAATCCGGCAGTCTCTGCGCAATTTTCGTCATCTGATCGCGCGGATCCGGCAAATCCTCCTGTGTCAGGGTCTCATATACCGCACCGATTTGACCGAGATCGCGCAGTTTTTCCGCCAGATGTCCTTCCGCTTCCGCCGAAGCCTGCAGCATTTGTTCCGGCGATATGCCGTTGGTTTTCATCTCATCTATGATTTGCAGCAAATCACGCAAAACATCCGGTCTGCGAATCGCACCGCTGTATACATCCAACGCATCCGCAGACGTGCGCACCGCTTCATATAATACAAGCAATCGTCCTGCCGGTGTCAGCTGCACTTCTGCCAGTCCGCCCGCTTCAGAAAATACACGATTTGCAATGCGCCGAAACGTCAGCACTTCCGCAAAGCGTGCACCGCGATTGTTGGTCGCCTGCGCGAGCAGACGTTCATACTCATGCGACGCCAGCTCCGGCACAATCAAAATTTGTCGTTTCCCGCTCGTTTCCCGTGCGGCGATGCGCCGCAGAATCTCTGTGGTCTTTCCGGTTCCCGCACGCCCTATCATCAGCTTCATGCCGTTCTCCTCCCAACGCATTTATCCTGAGCTTTTAGTATACCAGCAAAAAGCAAAAAAAGACAGCCGATTTCTCGACTGTCTCAAAAAATTTGGAGCGGATGACGAGGCTCGAACTCGCTACCTCCACCTTGGCAAGGTGGCGCTCTACCAGATGAGCTACATCCGCATATGTGGTGCCTCCG